>Ga0302215_10000124_pt1 | contig 57525 bp, 23 predicted proteins | sample II_Fen_N3_1_FD_194580 | JGI IMG/M metagenome (GOLD analysis project Ga0302215, IMG submission 194580) | Peat permafrost microbial communities from Stordalen Mire near Abisko, Sweden - II_Fen_N3_1 | ecosystem: Environmental > Terrestrial > Soil > Wetlands > Permafrost | place: Sweden: Abisko... | reverse complement strand
TATACAGTTGTTTTATGTAGACTTAGCTTTTTTGAACCTTCAACTATAGACAAACTACTGTCATTGTTCAGCGTCAAATTCAACTTTAGCTTGGCTTTCTTATTCGTCAGTTCCAGGGTTGCTGTTTTTCCAGCATTTTTCAGAATCTTGAAATTCCAGAAAAGATTATTCCAATACACTTTTCTATCGTAGAATCCGGCTTTCCACACAGTATTGGCTGCGAACCAATTTCCGGACAACTTACTCATTTGCTGTGGAAAGACAGACGGCTTCGGGCTTAGCCAAACCCCATACCAAGCGGCATCGGTACCATCAAAATCAGCTGAAGTAATATTAATAGAGCGTGCATCGGGATCAATAGGTGAGAAAATCTGCGTAAAACTAACTTGCTGTCCTTTCCCTTCAACTCTTTCGGGAGCCATAGGTATACCCAGCAACCCTTTTTGTTTATATTGCTTGCCCGTAGCCGGAATTTCAATATAATTATTCAGATCGCCGGAAGAATACGTTCCTTTTCCAAGGCCAAAGTGTCCGTAAACAAAGGTTGCCGTGTCGCAAATCTGAATAGAATCAATTTGCCAGCCACGTAACCCGCGCCCTTCGATAAATGGTTTACGCACGATGGTATTTACGGCTTGCAAAGCCAGAAAGCTGGCCGCAAAAAGACAGAATAAAAGAAGTTTTTTCATACAAATAAAATTAGATTGGTTATAAAAAGTCTTAAATGGAATGGTTTTATCATTCCAGTTAATTAAACGTTGTTTTTTTATTTTATTGTATTGAATCACATGATAATCAAATACAAGACAACAAAGCTACAACTTTTTAAGTGATTTTTATAACATAATTATCTTTAATAAGAATTTTATTTCCATTTATCTGTTCTGAAAGGTGAGGCAGGCAATTTTTCTTTGTTGCAGAAATTAGGCATAGCAGTTTCGTCCCAGGCAAAACGAACCGCCACAGGAGAAGCAATTTCAGGAGTGCTTACAATTATTTTAGTCCCTTTGATAACCGCATTGGCCGGCAAAAATTTTTGATCGGCACCGGCAATCGAGAACCAGTTCAGCGGATTACCATCAGCACTGATCAAACCACCACCAGTTTGTGTAAAGCTAAGTTCTATCGTATTCTTTTTTATTTTCATGCTTTTGTAAAGGGGACCTGAATATACCACCTTTTGACCGTAATCCTTAGCCAGCGCCCACAACGACAAGCGGCGACCCACTTCCCATTTATAGCCCGGGTGGATATTACCCAAATCGTCGACCAAATCGGTAGTTACAGCCATTCCGGCAAAAGGAAATTCGAGGCATTTGGCCTGTGCTTCCCAGTAATAGGGCAATAAATCATATCCGTGCGCCAACTTGTCCTTGCGTTTGGTATAATTGTAAGGCGCTATCTGAACACAATAAAACGGCAGACTGGAATCGTTCCACAACCCTCTCCATGTATCGAGCAAAAGGCGGGTTTTAGCCACAAAAGTAGTCGTATCGTGAATCATTAAATTCGATTCGCCCTGATACCAGATAAATCCTTTGATAGTGTAAGGGATAATGGGTTTCACCATTCCTTCGAACATTTTGCCGGGCACCATACCATCAATTTTAAAGTTGGTTTTGCCCACCAAACTATCCTTAAACAAAGGTGATTGCTGATAAGCTGTCGTTGGAGTCCATTGTTCTACACGGGTTCCGCCCCACGAAGTAGAGATAATTCCAACAGGTACTTTTAGCTTATCGGCCAGCTCTTTCGCAAAGAAATAGCCGGCTGCTGAAATGTACCGAACCGTGGTATCATTCGTATCTTTCCAACCGTCGGTAGCCAGAGTCGGTGTCAACTTTTTCTCTACATACAGATAGCGAATAAGAGGATTTTTATTACTGCTTTTGAGTTCTTTTTCAGCCAAATCTTCGCTACGCTTAGAAGCTGTGTATTTTTTTAGTCGGCGATCGAGTGGATATTCCATGTTCGATTGTCCGGAGCAAAGCCAAACTTCACCGACCAGAATATTTTCCAATTCAATAGTGTTAGAACCTGTAATAATCATTTTGCGAGGTTCGGCTGACGCTTCCATGGCACTGAGTTTTACCTGCCAGTTTCCGGCAGTATCGGTTACAGCCGTGTGGGTTTGATTGTCAAATGTAACGCTGATTTTTTCACCGGCAGTAGCTGTTCCCCAGATGGCAACTGATTTTCCACGTTGCAATACCATATTGTTGGTGATTACTTTGGGCAATAACACTTGTGCCGAAGCAGCGAAAACAGCAAAAAAAGCGAGCGAAAGGAATGTGAGTTTTTTCATTCTAAATACTTTTATTATGAAGATATAAAACTTATTGATATGAATTTTAGGGTTGTTTTATTACAAGATTATCCATATTCCAGGCAACTTTCATGCATCCCTGAACACCAATATCGGATCCGAGTATTATCTCAATCGTAGTATTTAGCACTTCCCTATTATTCACATACACAATACAGCGATTTCCCAACTGGCAAATCCGAATATGATTGATTTTTCGTTTGTCCAGCAAATCCTGTACACGTTGTGAATCCACAGTACTCCAACGGGATTGTAGCTCTACGTTAAATTTATCCAATTTAATGACTCCATCTGAACTCATCATTAGTTGATAAAACGAACTTTCGTTTATATTTCCCCACTGAAAATCTATACTTTCAAAAATATCGTCCGAAGAAACAATACTTGCGTCGAAAGAAATGCTGAAATCATTTGCAGTATTAAATTTTTCAATATTTCTTCGATACCACAAACATCCTCTACTATCAAAATTTTTCTTCAATTTTTCTATATGCAACCTACCACTATCCACATTGACCTTAAATTCAGTACTATTCACCAACTTCCAGTTATTTGAGTTGTCTGAAAAATCATCTGAAATAACAATCCGATTTAACTTATTTATCTCATTCAGCTGCTGCTCTTTATATTTCTTTATTTCATTCAACGAATCAATTTTTGCAGATAAATAAGACACTTTGAAATTTGCAAATTCCGATACACGCGAACCCATCAACCGCAATCCGATACGTCCGGAAGTCAAAGTGGGAAATTTACTTGTTTCCCAACGACACAGGTATTCTCTTTCTGCATTTTTAATCTGCATAAAAATATCATCGCCCTTACAAATAACAGTAATGTGATGCGGCATTCCGGTTTTGAAAAGCCCTGTACGTAAGTAATCAGGTTTCAGATCAGTTCCGACCAACCCTCTGCCCCTCTCGGGCAGATAGTAGCGGGCACGGATATAATCAGCATTTGGGTTTGTATTGTCATTCTCAAATGCAGAAAAGCTGATATGAAATGCGTTCATATGCTCGAAATAGGTCTTCATAGCAGGAATAGTCCGTAAGTCCGACCATTTGGAAATATCTTTTGAATATGCCCCTACTCCACTTCCTTCGGCAAAAAGATACAGTATATTGACAAATTTAGTGATTGTGTCCACTTTCGTGAAGTCAAACTCTATGCGTAAATCGCCTTCAAACGACTGTTTAGTCCAAAGCACTACATGGTCAGCATCCGAAGCAGGAACAATTCCTGCTTTGAACAGTAACCCTGTTTTGCTATTTTTCAATTGTGCCTTTTCACCATCCAGAAACCAGTTTTGAGTCCAGGGCTGTTTGAAATTATCTGCAAAAACCGGCTTCCAATCCAGCTTTTCGACTTCGTTGAACAACTTCTTTTCTTCGGCAGTTTTCTGATCCGGAATTTTATCGCCTATCAGTTCGAGCATCATAATGGCATTCAAGCCCCATTGTGCAGTTCCATTGGTACCAACCTGTGGATTCTCGTGAATTGGGTTTAAGACATCAGGTGCTTCAACTACTTTTGAACCATAGATATTTCGCTGACCTTTGGGTTCACGACTCTTTTTACTCCAACCACCCAAAAACTCATCCCAAGCACGGGCAGCGAGTTTATCATCCTTTAATTCTTTGGCGGCAAAAGCCGTCAGACGTGGAGTTCTGAAATTTATATCACCCCAATTAGCTGTTTTCTGGGTTCGTTCCGTGTCATTGCCTGACATGCTATAGAATTTACAATAGTCAGTAAATACTTTTCGGAATGCGGGACAATCCACCATGTCGAACATTTCCAACAATATTTCGTAACCACCCATAATAGTAGCCAAATGGTTTTGATTGGTCACATTAGGCTTTCCATCGTACCAAAGTCGGCCTGTTGCGGGGTCATAACAAAGTCCGTTGGGTCCGGTAAACAAGTTGTCTGGCAATTTAGCCAGACTTTCGAGTCCTGCCTTAATTTTATCACGATAGCGGGTGTCGCCGGTTCGCTCCCACTCCGTCATCCAGTTTCCGGCCAGCGCCAACCAGTCAGGCCCCCAGCGCAAGCGCATCGGTGCGTTGTAAGGGAATTTTTCACGTGGCTGTGCAACACGTAAAGGTTCAAACTTCACCAACGCTTTTTCGGCTTCCAGTGCTTCGTGCATCAGGTCGCCGCAACGGTCATCTGTGGTCAGGTAATAATAGTAGCGTTTCCATGCCGCCTGACCGATCCGCGCTTCCTTGGAACCGCAGCCCCAGTGAGACACATTGTGGCGACTCCCTAATCCTTTCATTTCGCCCAAATGGTAACAATCCACTTCGCCGGTGTGGCGGGTCATAGCTTCAGCCATTCGGAAAATATCAGCCCGTCCGGTGCGCAAAAACGAATACCACAGCCAGTTATTGGGTGCTAATTCAGTATTATCCCATGCAAAACCACCAATATCGTATCGCCACACATGACGAACCGCATCGTAGGTATGCATCACGTCTCCATAGTTCCAGAATCCGTACCAATGGCGCTCAGCAATGGCTTTTTGATAATAAAAAATCGTACTATCCAGTTGACTTTCCACCCATCGTTTTGTATCATTGGAATAATCGGGCAAGCTCCACATGCCAAACGCTTTTACGGCGTGTAGATATTCGGGCGTACAAATTAGTTGCGGTGTTTCTTCACCACATTTAGCCATTTCCACAGTTTGGTATTTCGATGGCAAATTTTCGTAAGGGAACAAGGTTAGTTCGCTGGTACGAGCCACTCCATAAGGCGTGCTTAGTCCTGGTTGAACATCCTCGTAGGTTGCATTCAAATCGTGTGGAATGGTGTCGTAATGGCGTAAATCCATGGCTTCTGCCTCTTTCGACCACAACCAAACAGTGAGTTGCGCTTTGCTGCTTCGGGCGTGATTTACTTCCAGCGCCGCCGGATACGATTGCCAGAAATTCTTCAACGACACGCCCAATCCACCTGAGACATCACCTATCAGACCAAATCCTGAAGCTTGTTTACCTTCGTCCACAAACAACCACGAGCTTTTGTCGTTGGTGCGTTTGGAGATAGAAAAGCCATTCGAGTTGAGTTGGGTTAGCTTATAATCGTCCCAAGCAGGGAAGTTTGTATAGAAATCTAACGCCTTTTCGTCGGAACTTGTAATTTCCGGAAGTCGTTCACCGGCGAACTGCTTTTCGGGTAATCCTTTATCGCCATTAAAAGTAAATGGGTAACGACCAATCAGTGGTTTTACCGATTCGTTCCAAAGTCCACCATTATCGCCCGAGAAACGAACATGGCGATTGTGCAACGATTCCCGCAAAGGAACGTCAAACCTTATTCCAAGGGCTTTGATAAAGTCTTTTTGTTGGTCGGCATCGTACACAAAGGTGTGAACCATGCGAACGCTTTTTTGTCCGGCATAAAAGTACAATCGAACTGTAAAAGGTAGAATTTCCCGCCCTATTTTCATCGATGTATGAACACCGGAAATTTTCACTACCGTACGAATGGGTCCTGATTGCTCTACAACAGCGTCTTTTACTTCGCTTTGGAAATCGTTGTACTGGATGAGTTGGTCGGCTTCCTTGTCCCGATTTTCTAGCGTACAAACCAAACGTCCATTCTCTGAGACTGTTTTACCGTCAATCTTCATTGATTTAACCAGCACATTTCCTTTGGTATTGATTTCGCAAATCAACACACCGGTATTTACCTCAATGCTCTCAGCAAGTTTTTTTACCGTAATACCCGTCTGGTTGGTAGCTTTTGTAACAGCATTCAGACTAAGTCTTTCTTGTCCATCCACCACCGCAGCACAACCCAACCATTTGATGGTTCCATCGGGCCAATAAGCCAACGGCCATGTTTGTAGGGGGAACTGTTGTTTTCCATTTAATTCGAAAAGTTGGGACTTCATTACTTTTCCTTTTTCGAATGGAACTCCCCAACTTACTCCTGTTTTGAGTTTTGGCGCCTTACCAATCCAGTTGAGCTGAACAGATTGGGCTATAAGCATTGTTGGAAGCACAGTCAGTGCAAAAAATGCGAAAACAGTTATTCGGTTTTTAATAGTTGAATTCATTATTGACCATATAAGTTAACGTAAGTTCGATATAAGTTTATCAAAAATCAACAAATTTATTTTTTAAGTCCGAAGGACTTGAATTTGAATACCCACGGGTTTCACCCGCAGTTATTCAAATTGAATCCTTTCAGTATTCTAACATCAGCTTTCAATTAATTATAAGTCGTTTGCTTATATCGAACACATGTTAAGTCAGATTTAACAATACATAAAATATTTATCCACAAAGAGTCTTGATAAATAGTAGTAAAGTATTTGGGTTGGGTCTTGCAATTTCCAAATAGCAGTCAAAAAATAATTATCGCGATTTGGAAATCGCGAGACCCTGTTAGAATAAAGCAAAACATGACAGATTAAACTCTAATCTGTCATGCTTCAAAATTACTAAAAGTATTTTACTCCTTAACTATTCGTTGAGTAAAAGATTTGTTGTCTGATTTCAATTGCAATAAATAGACTCCTTTTGGCAACTGATTTACGTTCAGTTTCATGTCAGTTTCATTGGCAAAATTATTAGTATAAACAACTTTACCGACTAAACTGATAATTGAAATATGTAAATCTGATTGCGGCTCTGTTAGTTGGATATTTAAAATATCTTTGCAAGGAACCGGGAAGGTTCTTGTTTTAAGTTGGAGCTCATTAATTCCGGTACTGATTTTTACTTTCAGTGCGCCAGAGGTATTGAATGCCGATAAATCCCACGCCAAACCATCACCGGGAGTTGCCGGAACGATTTCGGATGGTGTTCCGACGATTGTACCATTCATGATTTTTATCGAATCGCCTACTACAAAAGCAGGTCCTCCGATATTGGTTATACTTAATTTACCGTTAATATTTATTTTTCCGGTTGAGCTAAGCAAGTCATTGGTAGAATTGGATTTATTGACATCGATAGCCAGACTAGAACCTGTAGCAAGTGTTATGTCATTATTAACTGTGAATGCCCCAATTCCACTTCCGGGTGACAAAACACCTCCCGTGTTCACGGTGATTGCACCTGAAACACTTCCGGTTCCGGCCAATGTTCCACCCGAATTAACCGTCACTGCACCCGTACCCAGACCACTTCCGGTAGTGTTATTTACCATTAGTGTTCCGGCATTAATAGTAGTTCCACCAGTATAAGTGTTAGCATTGGTCAATGTCCATATTCCGGTTCCTACTTTTCGGATAGCCGCAACTGCTCCTGTTCCTGAATATTGATCGTTGGTAATAGCACCGTTGAAAGTTGAAGTTGCATTTCGGTTACCAATTTCCCAAGTTACAGTGCAAGCTCCGGTACCACCGGCACCAAGTATAGATGTTGACGCCCCAATTAAATCACCAAGCGGAACGGTAACGTTTGAAGTTATGCGATAGATCATCGTTGTCAATCCGGTCAGGTTGATTCTTCCTGCCGGAAAACCATTGGGATTATATACTGCAAAATATCCACCATCAGCATCAGTCGTAATATTCATGTAACCTGTAAATTTCGAAGCATTCGACATTAATACATTACCAGAATAGTTGGTGTAATAATTGAATGTACCACCACCGGATATTGACCCTGAAATAGTTGAAAGGCCATCGGTATTCAGCGTTCCGGTACTACCTGTAGGTATTTTCAGATTCCAGGTGGAAGTATTATCAGTTGTATTGCTGTCGAACATGGTCAGTGAGCCTCCCTGAAATGTAATAGTATCGCCAGTTCCCAATCCCGAAGTATTAGCGATATCGGTAAGTAAGGCTATTGAACCTGCTTTGATAACTGTTCCTCCGGTATAATCACTTGCGCTGCTCAATGCCAGACGACCCACACCCTCTTTTATTAATCCACCTGTACCGGTTAATTTTCCTGTTGTAGAAAGAATGGCTGCTGATGAACTAATGGAGATCGTTCCATCATTTGCTCCAAGTGTAAACCCACGATCGATAGAAGCACCGGTGCCAATATAACTTAGTTTTCCACCATTCAGCACCACACTAGCGGGAGCATTGGTAGAAGCACCAATGGGTGAAGCTTCACCTCCATCTGCAAGTGTTGAGAGTTCCAGCGTTCCGGCATTTATTGTTGTTTTGCCCGTAAATTTATTAAGGTTAGTAATAGTCAATTTACCTGTACCATTTTTTGTCAGACCACCCAGTCCCTGAATAGAGCCACTACCAATAAACGAGTAATTGGCTGTTGCGTCAACGGTAGTTGTTGCCGGAAAAACGTTCTCATTGATTGTAACTCCTTTCAAAGTAGCATCATCATTGAAATAAACCGAATCGTTGGACATAAACGTATCTGATAGAGTTGCATTCAGCCAGTTGGCCGTTTTATCATTGTCCCATTTAGCGTCCACATTGCCTTTCCAGGTAATTTTCGAAGGAGTTGTTACCTTCAAAACAATATTTCCACTTTGATTTACCAATGAATAACTAAGATTTGCAGGTATTCCACTAACTTTAAATGTGGCTAAATCACCTGTTACGGTTGTGGCTTTAGCCAGGATATAATTTCCTACCGGAAGAGTTCCTCCGGCAATATTAAGTGCAATGGTACTTTTTCCACTCAATGTCCAGTTACCACCAATCACAATCGTATCGTTAGCCGTTACAGCACCATTCGAAACTGTCATGTCAATAGTATAAGCCACCACTCCAACTTCCTTCAGGTCTTTTAGAAATGTAGTTTTTGCAGGTGTTCCGGCCACAGCTCCGGGTGCAAAATAGGAATTATTTCCCATGGTCACATTTCCGCCGAAAGTACCGCTACCAGCCAGTTTTACAAACGAATACGTTTTCACATCGCTATTGGTCAGTATGCCATTATTATAAAAGTCACCATCCCACACGCTGGTAGTACCGGTGAAGTTATTGATATTATTCAATGTAAGCGTTCCGGCACCAATTTTCTTCAAATCCATATCACCATCCAATGTTCCGGTACCAGAAAGCACCACATTGTAAGGAGAATTCACTTTTACACGCTTGGGAGTCAGATTGCCGGTTACTGTCACAGCCGCATTCGCTCCTGCGGTCAAATCAAATAATACTTTGTCGCCGTTTTTGAATGTAGAGCTAGCACTAACACTATCAGTAAAAGCAGCTGTGCTGTTGTTATCCCATGTAGTACCCGTTTTCCAGCGTTTATCATTGTCGTAAATTGCCGAAACAGGTGCTGCATCCATATCGTCGCCCACATAGAAACCAACGTGAGGTGGTTGGTTGTAGCCCGCATTTTGCCATGCAATGGCGTCGCGATACTGCGCATCGTGCATCAAGGTGTACAGCTTATTGGTGGTAGCTGTTGTGGTTGAATAAATACGCAGTTTAGTATTGTCGGATGTGCGGAAAATAACTTCTTCGCGCCAATCGCCCAAAATATCGGCCGAAAGACAAGGAGTAGATTTGGTACTATTATTTGAAGAACAACTTGAGGCAGAAAGCAATGTTCCAACACCATATTTTGTAATGGAAGTACCATCTAATAGTTCATCTTGTAAGTCACCATCCCAATAAATACGGAAGTTCATGGATGGGCTGCTGGTTGAAAGCGTATTTCCTTTACAATCCGACACTCCCGGACCAGATGCACTCCACATTTCAAAACCACGGGTAGCTGTAGAAACATTAGCCGCCAGTCCACGTCCGTTATCAACCCCTGCTAAAGGTACTCCCCAAATAATGGCTCCGGTTTTAGCATCGTGCATTTCCCAACGGTAAGCAGCATTACCATCCTCATGTACTTCCCACACTTCCAATCCTTTTCGGTCTGGATCAAGATCGGTTACATGCATGGCATCACCATGTCCAAGTCCGGTAGTATATAAACATTTACCGTTATCATCAAATGCCGAAGCTCCGTAAACAATTTCATCTTTGCCATCATCATCAATATCTGCCACACTCAGGTTGTGATTACCTTGTCCGTAAGCATTTGCTCCGTTCGGCGAATTCGAATCGTACACCCAACGTTGGGTTAATGCGCCATTTTTATAATCCCAGGCAGCCAAAACAGCACGCGTATAATAACCCCGACACATAACAATACTTGGGTGAAGTCCATCCAAATAAGCGGTACAAGCCAGAAAACGGTCAACACGGTTACCATAACTATCGCCCCAATCGGCTACTGTACCGCGCGGAGGGTTATAACTTGCGGTGGCCAATTCAGCCCCGGTAAGACCGCTAAAAACTGTCAGATATTCTGCTCCTGATAAAATATATCCACCCGAGTTTCTGTAATCTGTGGTATTAATTGCCGTTGTATTGGTGGCAGCAGGACCTTTAGTCAAATAATTTCCAAGTCCGTCTTTCGTTCCGGGAGCAGTTTTACAAGCCACTTCCGCCTTACCATCACCATCAAAATCTTCTACTTCAAAATCGGTATAGTGAGCTCCTGCACGAATATTTTTGCCTAAGTCAACGCGCCATAATTTTGTTCCGTTCAGTTTGTAACAATCCAGAAAAACATCACCGGTGTAACCCGACTGCGAGTTATCTTTCGAGTTAGACGGATCCCATTTCACAATGATTTCGTATTCACCATCGCCATCTACATCACCCACGCTACAGTCGTTTGGAGAGTAAGTACAGGTGGTAGCATCGGGCATTGTCATAGTGGGCGGAACACTCAGATTAACATCAAAATAATTATTTGCCCAAATGGAAGCCGAATTGGTTTCTCCTGTTTCAACACCATTCAGCACCGGCTTAACGGTATAAGTTGTTCCACCGGATGTGGCATCGGTATAATTAGAGGAAGTGCTAATAGGAGTTGCTGTTATTTTTACGCCGTCGCGGTAGAGGTTGAAAGCGATATTGTCGGGGTCGGAACCCAACACGCGCCACGACAAATAAACGGAAGAAGTGGAAGTACGAATGGCTACCAGACCACGGTTAAGTTTCTCCATTTGACGTTGGCCCAATAGACTACCCACAGGCAAAACAAGGCAAAAAAGCAATGCGAAAAGTGTATTTTTTTTCATTTCAAAATATAAAATTTAAGAAGGTCGCTACTTATCAGTATTATAAGCACAAAGAAACCATTTTTTCCGCAGGTTTTGAATGGAAAAACATACTATAATTAGGTACTATTATACAAAATTGAACTTGCTTATGGTATTTTATGCAAAATAAGATTGACTGTATCACTTATGTATTATCCTTTAATGAGTTGGATTATTAAATAAAAATAATCACAGAAAAAATAAGACTAAAACTTTTGGAATGTTAGCAAATGACTGTCAATTACGACTAAAACTTTTGAATTGTCAATAAACGACAGTCAATTACGATTAAAACTTTTAAATTGTCAATAAACGACGGTCAATTACGATTAAAACTTTTGGAATACTAATAAACGACGGTCAATTACGACTAAAACTTTTGGAATACTAATAAATGACGGTCAATTATGATTAAAACTTTTGGAATACTAATAAACGACGGTCAATTACGACTAAAACTTTTGGAATACTAATAAACGACGGTCAATTATGACTAAAACTTTTGGAATACTAATAAATGACGGTTAAATAGTGCGTAATTTGCGTTCCTTTTTCATTTGGATACCCATCTTTACCAGCCGAAACTACTATTCATTCACAAACTGACATTCCGGGTTGCTTTTATCGAGTGTGATAATGCCGTGCGAAAGCGTATTTGGGTCTTTCATATAAAAATTAATCATGTGCTTCTGTCCACCAATAGTATTGAGCAATATGGTGTTTTTAATCTTTATTTTAGCGCCATTCGGGTTTTTGACGTTGTATGTCAGGTTGACTATCAGAATATAAGCATCCTCTTCGTGGCGTTCAAAATTGATATTGATAGTATTGAAATGGATCTCCTTATTATTTATCCATATCCGAAGGTTTTTATTGATATAGTTCGAAAAATCTTTTTTGTCGTTATCATCAATGCCTGTCTTTACGTAATCCTTGTTTTTGACCTTAGCAGTCTGCTGAAATTCCTGCCAAAAATCGCCGTAAAATATACGGGTCGACAGCGTCAGCGTTTCTTTCGAGTACTTGACATTAGTAAACGTCAAGCCCAGCGGATGCGCCATGGCTTTTGGGAAAAACAATGCCACAAACACAAGGGTCAGGAGCGCAATGCGTTTTACATGCAGTTGTTGTCTATTTTTCATATTCGATTATAGATTAAGATGAATGAAACCAATACAGCTAGCACTGAGAAAAACAACGCAGCCCGGTTATAGTTTATTTTAAATAGTTTGAAAAGCAGGTATATCAGTGAATAATACAGCGAAATAACGAAAAATTGCCCGAACTCTATCCCTACATTAAAGGAAAATAAGGGGAAAATGATTTGAGTAGCGTCGCCCATTATGTCGGTAAAGAAACTGGAGAAAGACATTCCGTGAATTAAGCCAAAAAACAAAGCAAAAGCGTATTTCACATACAATTTGGCCGATGGAATTTTTAGTCGCTCAGACACCAGGTTGAACACCGCGCTTATGAGAATGGTAATGGGGATAAACAGTTCGATTAAATGCCGATTGGGAATAATTATTTTTAACGAAGCCAACACCAGGGTAATGGAATGCCCGAGCGTAAAAGCGGTGATGACGATGGCAATTTTTCGCCATTCGGCCAACTGGTAAACGGCACATAAAGTCACCACAAACAGTATGTGATCAAAACCATTTATATCAACAATATGTTGAAATCCTAATTTAAGATACGACAAAAATATATCGAACATGGGTAATAAATTTCAAAGGAATCATCAAGAACAAAAATAACTACCTAAAATAAAACAATGTCGTATTTTCTAACTGAGAATCTACGACATAGTTGCATAGAGCAAGATAGTTTCACAACAGCTATAACATAGAACTGAACAAAAACAAAAGCTTTATTTTAAGTTAGCATAGAGTCAGATAGTCTCATTTCTTTTACAAACAGTAGTTGACTATGCTTTCTACGCAGTCTTATATACTATGTTAGGCTCTGTTACTATATGCAACTAATGGTCGAAAATGCGACATTATATCAATTACATCCTAGTCATGACTAAATAAAAATCAATAAACCACAGACTGCAAATTTGCTCGCTGTGGTTTATTGATCTTATCTAATATCCTATTATTAATCCGAATTGCATTACTGTTTAATAATAGTTGTTGCCGACATGGCGGTAGAAGTTGTGATTTTCACTACATAACCACCTGCCTTGAATTTACTCATTGGTATGATTAGTTGATTTTTCTCAGCTTTTGCGCTATATAATTGCGTTCCGCTCAATGAGAATATACCTACCGAGGTATTTTCGTCCTCCGCATCGAAATTAATATAAAGATTATCTTTCACCGGATTTGGAGCTACTGTAATACCCATATCGGTAAGTGTTTTCACGGCAAGAACTTTGGTCACGCGAATAACTCCCCGGGTAGCCAGTGCCGAAACATCCCATGCTAATCCATCGCCCGGAGTAGCCGGAACAATGGCTTTAAATGCACCTGCATATTTTGCACCTTTAAATATCACAATTGAATCGCCGTCGGCAAAAGCAGTTGTACCAATATTGGTAATGTTCAGCGTTCCGTTATAAGTTATTGTTCCGCCGGAAGAAATAACATCGTTAGCTGCCGGAAGTTTTTTGGCTTCAATCATAGTATTGCTTACTGTTCCAAATGTAATGCTGTTACCAAACGATAACTTACCAATGGCATTGATACCCGGGGCTATTGTTCCCGAAAGTGATCCCAACCCTAAAACACTACCATTTCCTGTAATAGTACCGCCAGTGCTTAGTATTAACGAACCCTTCAGACATGCGATTGAACCCAATGCCAGTGTTCCGCTGCTAACAGTTGTGGAATTTGTATAATAACAGGTATCGGTGAGTGTAAGAATACCGGTACCAACTTTCGTAAGCGCGTTACTATAAATTTTCCCGTTAAATGTTCCGTCTGTATTTTTAGCTCCAATTACCCAGTTTTCATCATACAAAGCAGAGCCAGCAACACCTGTTAATGCACCGAGATTGACTGTTTGCGCACCATTGTTAGCGCTAGTTGCCGGGTTATAGAACAAATGAACACCTGTTTGTGCCAGATTGAAAGTAGTATTGGCGTAACCATTGGCATTATTTAATCGTAGCTCGCCACCATCGGCATCGGTAGTAACATTCACTGTACCTGTAAACGTCGACCAGTTACCGCTAAATTCTTCGCGAACAAATGGCACCATTATTCCCAAAGTTCCACCACCGGTTAATGATCCGGAGAAATTGCAGTAATCGGGAGTAGAAATAGATCCGGTATTGCCTAGTGGCACGCTTATATTCCATCCTGCACTAGGATAATTACCCGCAATACTCACACTTCCACCCATAAAGGTAACTGTTCCGGTACCAAAAGTACCACCAGATCCTAAATCGATATTACCTGTTTTCACAACAGTTCCACCCGAGTAAGTATTTGCGCCTAAGATGGCCAGATTACCAACACCTGTTTTCACTAATTGACCTGTACCAACAATTGCACCCATTAAAGTTACGGTTCTACCACTTGTAGCCATATCCAGTGTATCTTGTCCGGTAATGGTAATTCCTCTATCTGTCAACGAGCTGTAAGCACCTTTGTAACTCAGTTTAGTGTTTGTGAATGAAATATACGCCGGAGTGGTATTAGTGGCAGCTCCAATAGAGCTTTTTTCACCTGCAAGTCCCAGTCCGCTAACTTCAACAGTTCCTCCATTGAAAATTGTTCTACCAGTGTAACCATTTGTTGCGCTTACCAGTTTTAAAGCACCCGTACCATTTTTAGTTAGTCCACCTGTACCTGAAATACTTCCAGTTCCGGTGAATGAATAATCATTTGATCCGGTTTCTACGGTCATTTGTCCTACAGGAAGATCTCCTGTTAATGTTACCACATTTTGAGCGCTACCTACTGCATTAAATGTTACTGAGTCGTTCAATGCAAAAACATCGGAATTTCCAGTCCTCAACCAGTCTGAAGTAGTCAGAAAATCCCATTTGGCATTGGTTCCGGCCCAAACTATTGACGAAGAACTACGTGTTGGGTAAACCACCAACCATAAGGTTTTCAGGGTATCTTTTAATGCACATTTTTGTCCATAAAGACCCGATAAAGTAGTCAGGGTTAAATTTCCTGCAAAAGTTCCCGTATGTTTAATCAACGGATAACTACCCGGTTTTACAACACCATTTAATTTATTGAACACAAAAGAATTTGATCCGGTAAAAAGTACATTTCCGGTAACTTCTATCATATCACTTGGCTTAACTACGCCCGTAGAATCGTCGGTTAAATCAAAATAGCATATATTCTTGCCCGAAAGCGTAAGATTACTTCCAAACTTCAGATCACCAACCGTTGTAGTTGTTCCCGGAGCTAATTTTGCTCCATTTTTTAATGTCACAAGCTGACTGATAGTATCCGTTCCGCCCAGATATGCATTGAAGTTCACGGTAACCGGACTGCCTGAAAGTTTTGCATTTACATAAAGTGTACCGTCGTCAACCTTAGTTGTGCCGGTGTACGAACATTTTGTAGCCAATGTAAGTGTGCTTTTACCCGATTTCAACAAGTTGGTTGTACCGTCGATAGAACCTGTACCACCAAAAGTATAATCATTAGGTGAATTTACCACTACGTATCCCGGTGTGAGTGAACCAGACAACTGAACCGAAGTATTTGTAGTACCTCTGATGTCAAACATAACGCTATCACCGCTGACATAAGTGCTGGCTGAATCTTTTGTAGTCCAGTTTGCAGTACTTGTATCCCAGGTATTATTGTTTAATCCACCTTTCCATTCACGTTTAATATCCAAAATTGGAGGCATTGGAGGTGTCGACATTCCTATTCCAAGGAAATAATCAACTTCTGTTGAAGGCAAGTATCCTTTCAGAGGTATTGTCAACCTATATTCCTGATTTTGCATCAAACAGTAAATACGATTGGTAGTGGTAGCAGTAGAAGAGAATATCCTGATTTCAGTACGGGCACTGTTTTCGCAAAAAATCTCTTCGCGCCAATCACCCAAAATATCACCATACAAAGCTGCTCTTCCGGCATAAGGAGTTACGGTTGAATATTGACCACCTTCGTTATACAGACTCAGTAGTCGACCGTTTGTTTGAGCATTATAATCCCATTTCGTAATAATCGGATTGTATCCGTTGCCATCGGCAGCATCCAGACCTTCACGAAGCAAATCGCCATCCCACCAAATAGATAAGGCCGGATGAGGGAAAGATGTGGATGGAATAATATTTCCTTTATCATCGAGCATGGCTTCGTGGGCATACGACCACATTTCCATCCCCGGATAACGAGCATCGATATCAGCCACATCACTACGACTCACATCAAATGGGGCTGCCGAAGTCCATGTTTTTAAACGTTCGCCGGTCTTAGCATCGTAATAAAGTGCTAACACATTAGTAGCTTGCTGAATGGAATAACATTCAAGACCTGGACGGTCGGGATCAATATCACAAAGATTAAAGCGGTCGCCGTGTCCGGTATCATTTTTACCCCAATACAAAGGTGTTCCATTATCGTCCATGGTATTGATACCATAAGCAATTTCGTCTTTTCCATCACCATCCACATCGGCAACACGAATATTATGAAAATCGGACCAGTGATAGCCTGAAGGAGTGTTCGGATTGTTGCGTGGTGACCATTTCCAACGAACAGTAAATTGTTTATTCGCATAATCCAACGCCATAAAGTCGCTCAAATCTTCATGTCCACGCGACGTTACAATGCTCGGGTGAACGCCATCCAGATAAGCAATAGCAGCATAACTCATGTTCATACGGTGACCGTAGTTATCGCCCCAAAAAGCGGTCCAATTGGCTTGCGGACCACGTGGAATGTTATCTGTACGGGTAATTTCTTTTCCGGTCATCCCGTCAACCATTGATATATATTCCGGCACATTATCGCTATTCAGCATATATCCCAATGAAATGGCAGGCAGTGTACGATAATCGGTAATTCCACTGCTGTTTGTCGGAATAGTGTAGCCGTCTGAGAATTTTGTTCCAACACCAGAGCGGGTCATCACTTCAGCTTTTCCATCACCATCAAAATCATAAACCAACACAAATGGGTTGTGTGTAGGTGCACCTTGTTCTACATTTTTACCCAAATCAATCGTCCACAGGTAAGTGCCGTCATTTTTATATGCCTGAAGCATAATATTATTGACTGGATTTACTGGTAATCGTTTTACTACATAATCATATTCGCCATCTCCATCGAGATCACCCACATAGATTTGCGGAATGGTATAAGCAGCCGCAGTTAAACCTAAAGCTGTAATAAAAGTATTATTCAATGGAATAGAAAAATAACTTTTAGCTGTAGCACTTCCGGGTATAGTAAATGATTTACTTGGGGCACCTTCAACTCCATTTATCACCGGAGTTACGTAATAAGAATTTGTTTGAGAAGTACTTGCTCCGGCATCGGTATAGTTGGTTACATTTAGTATCGGAGTTGAATTGCGCTTTACAGCCGCAGCACCATTAATAGAACGATACACATTAAAACCAATATCGGTAGGATCCTGAGCAAAAAACCGCCAACTGACGTAAACAGTCCCACTTCCCAGGTTAGTGGCTACCACACCACGTCCTAGTTTCTCTACTTTTCGTTGTGCTGATAAGTTTCCTGAAAATGCCATCAGAGCAATGACAAGTAGGATGAAAAAATTGTTGAATAGTTGTTTCACGTATTATAATTTAATTGGATAATATTAGTGTTATTACTTGTTCGCAAAGGAATAATATAATACAAAAGACCAAAATAGAAAATTGTACCTTGTTATAGATATTTGTACAGCCAAACTACCCAATCTACAACTGCATTATACCGCAAGAAATCATAACAGAAAAGCTGATTAAATCGGCTTCAGTCCCCAATTTCCAACTGTTACCTTTCGGAATAAGATAACAATGCAATAAATCAATTGTTTTGAAGCCAAACTTAATGAAAGCTAAAACCGACAGACATTGGTTATTAAAACAAAGAATGCCTGAACTCATCGCTGAGAACAGACATTCATTTCTACCTTAAAAAAACTATAAAAAAATGCCTAAGTTTTACTGAAAAAACTTACACTTGAATAATAGAATAACATCAACTCGCTATATTCCGGCAGATAGATCTATACCTGGAAGGAGTTTCACCTGTATTCTTCTTAAATGTCACATTAAAACTTTCCGGCGAATAAAAACTAAGCATATAAGAAATCTCCTTAACCGAATAGGTCGATTCCAATAACAACTGTTTTGACTTTTGAATCTTCAACATCTGAAAATACTTTGCCGGAGCAAATCCGGTGACGTTCTTAAACAACTTACGAAATGAGGTATAATTGAGATTTAATTTCGCAGATAGTTCTTCGGGGTGAATATCATTGAATACATTCTCATTCATAATAATTTTTGCATTCTCAATTATTTGTTTCGAATTTTCATCAGGTAATTTTTTATTTTGAGATTCAAATAGAATTATGCCAACCATATGCATTACAATGCCCAACAAGTGTTGCTGCATAGCAGTTCTATCAAGTTCAACAGTCTCAAGAGCTCTTTTAAACAAATGAACCAATTCTTCGTTCAAACCTACATCAAGTACTTGAGTTTTCTTCGAGAAAAATGAATTTTTCACAATATTTTCTATAATCTCCCCACAAAACCCAATATAATACTCATTCCAACCATTTTCCACCGTTGGATGGTATGAGTGCCACTGTCCCGGAAAAAGTACAATAACCTGCCCTTTTGACACTTGAAAAACCTCCGTTGAATTAATTGTCAACACGCCTGTACCTTCTGTAATATACAAAAATTGATATTCATTCAGAACCCGTCCTTTAGATGCACTAAAAGAATAACCATCTGGATGATTAGGTAGCGGATAAGGCGAATTTGGCTTGATTTCCTGAAAACCGACAGTATTTACGGTAAGACCATAGCTTTTATCCTGTTCGCTCACAATCAAATACTTAAAGTCAGCGCCTGCGTTATTATTGTTCATATAAAAAAATTACGGTATATAATTCAGAGACAACGTGAATTATTTTGCAAATATACTTGCTTTTTTACTATTACTAAAACATATTGCGATTTGCCCAAATACGACGAAAGCATTGCCTTCGTCGTATAAGGTAATCAAAAAATCATGTTTAGTCTAAAAAAATTAATTATAATCAGTATTTTGATTGTACAACCCTGGCTCAATAATCATTTGGTTGTAAGGTATCGGACATAAGTAACGACCATCTTTAACGTTATTTACATCTACATTAGTATTTGGGTATCTGTTAAACTTATTTATAATAGCAGTTTTCCATTCACCCCATCGAACTAAATCGAACCAACGAATACCTTCACCACAGAATTCTACTCTACGTTCATTTTTCACTGCTAATAAAGCATCGGATGTGCTTAATGTAGTTAGAACTGGTCTTGCTCCCACTCTATTTCTGATTTTATTTACAATAGTAGTAGCGCCAGCTACATCGCTATATTTGTTCAATAAAACTTCGGCATACATCAATTGAATATCTTCCAAGCGAATAACCGGGTAGTTTACAGGCCAGTCATAGTTATCTTTCATGGCTGTTTCAATACTTGCAGTATATCCTAAAGCAGTTCTTTTACGTAGTGAATTCATGTATTTATAAAACATAGTGTTTGAATATACATTTGTAACTACAGTACCATCAGCCAACGTAAGTGACTGAAGCAAATTTGAATAAGCATTTGTAAAACCGGGTTCACCACCTGCATATCCCACTAAAACAGTTGTATTATACACACGAGCATCAGGTTTTCCTGCGGCATTAAGCTTCGACAATTCATACATCAACGACTTTTCGATATAGATTTGATTTCCAAATATACCTTTTGCAGTATACGAAGGAGGAAGTGCTGGTGAGAAATTGAAAATTGCCGGATTACCTGAATTCCCACTTCTGTATTGAATAGCAAAAATCGAATACTTGTTATTATATTCTGAAATCCACTGTTTTTTCCACTCGGTTGAATCTGTTGCCCAAAATTTATTGCTATTTGCTACTGAGAAATCAAGCACAGCTTTCAATTTTACTTCAGCACTATCTTGTGCTACAGGATCATTGATTGGGAATCCTGCCATAGTCATAAAGATGCGTCCAAGCATTGCTTTTGTTGCAATTTTATCTGCTCTTCCATAACCAGCTGCTGAAGCGCCTTCGGCTGTTTTAAGTGCAGAAGTAATTGGGAGCAGAGTTTCAGCTTTTCTCATATCAGGCAAAATAATATTTTTATACACTTCGGCTGCAGCACTTTGCCCTACAGTCTTAGCTTCTTCAGGAAGCATAGGCTTGTCAATTACAGGTATATTACCAAACAAACGTGTTAATTCGAAGTACGCCCAACCCCGCAAGAAATAAGCTTCGCCCAAAAACTGGTCTTTAATTACCTGATTTGCAAATGCTACATCCGGAGCTTTAGCTATAATAGTATTGGCTCCCAAAATCACGCGGTACCAATCGCACCACGCTGCATTAAAAGTGGTGGTTTCACTTCCTGCTCTAAAGGTACCAATTTCAGAGTATTCACGTAATCCGTCAGTTTGTGGATTCGACCAGGCATTGTCAGAACGAACTTCCGACAAAAGCAAGAACTCATCATTAGATATCTGTCTCAGCTCCGAATAGGCTCCATACAATGCTTGTTCTATTTGTTTTGGGGTTTTATAAGAGTCTGATACTTGAATTTTATCGTTTGGCGAAACATTTAGAAAATCGCTGCTGCAAGATGACATTGAAACAAAACCAAGCGCTATGCAGAGGTTCATGAATATATTTATGCGTTTCATATTTTTCTTAATTTATTAAAGTTAGAATGTTACGTTAACTCCCATTGTGAATATTCTTGCTGTTGGATAACCACCGTAATCAATACCCAATGCATTACCACCACCAGCTACTGTTGAAGAACCTGAGTTAGCTGCTTCGGGAGAAAATCCACCACTATAATAACTGAATATTGCCAAATTTTCGGCTGAAACATAGATACGCGCTGAAGAATATATTTTTGGCAATACTGGCAATTTATAACCTAAAGAGAGATTTTTGATGCGGATATAGTCAGATGAATACAACCAACGGGAATCAATGGTGGTACCTGTAGTAGTGCTTAAGATATATGGAGTGCTTCCATCTCCCTGTTCTGTTTCTGACCACCATGCATTTCTCCAGTGCCCCAGTGCATTGCTCGACGCTCCCATACCCGGGCGGTCAATAGCACGACCTAACACTCCAAAAATCTTACCGCCTGATTGTGCAGTTATAAGGATTGACAAATCAAAGTTTTTGTATTCGAATGTATTTGTCAAACCATAAGTAAACTTAGGTGTTGGTGACCCAAGATAGGTTTTATCAGCAGCAGTGATAACACCGTCATTGTTAACATCATTATATCTGATATCACCAGGTTTGAATGCTGCACCGTTAAATGTAACAGTTGTATTGTTATGCGCAGCTTTATAAGCATCAATTTCAGCTTGTGTTTTCCAAACACCTACAGCCTCGTACATGTAGAATGTATATAATGGTAAACCAACCTGCAAAACATTAGAAGTATTAGTTGCATCAAATCCAGCATATACAGGTGTATTAGTTGTACCTAGTCGTTTTACTGTATTTTCGTTGTAACCCAAATTGAAAGTAGTATTCCATTTGAAAGCTCCGGTTAAGTTTCTGGTGTTGAGTTCAACTTCAAAACCTTTATTATCAATATCACCCAGGTTCGACCATTGAACTGATAAGCCAGATGCTCCAACTACAGGCACTTGGTACAACAAATCGGTTGTTGACTTTGTATAATAATCCAGCGACAATTGAATTCTGTTTTCAAAAAGGCCCAAATCCATAGCATAATCAGTACTTCGTGATTTTTCCCAGCCTAAATCAGGATTAGCAGTTGAACTGATAGTATATCCAGTGCTTCCTGCATAAGAAATAGCTGTTAACATTGAGAGCGCTGCAGTTTGGCTAATATTACAGTTACCTGTGGAACCATAACTAGCTCTCAACTTCAATGAGTTAATTGCATTTAGTTGAAGGCTTTTGAAAAATGACTCTTCAGAAATTTTCCATGCACCTGAGAATGAAGGGAAAGTACCCCATTTGTTATTTACTCCAAAGGCAGTGTATCCATCACGACGCATACTTGCAGTTGCATAATACTTACCGTCATAGTCGTATTGCAAACGACCAAAATAAGACAGAAGTCTAGTTGGCGTTAGTTTCACCACCTGATCTGCACCAACAGCAACAATAGAACCATCAAATGACTCTGTAATCAAGTCATTGGCAAATGGCTTATTGAACGTTTGGTTGGTTGTATAGCCCGAATTACCTTGCTCAACCGAAGTTCCAATCATTACACCGATAGAGTGTTTTCCAAATGAATTGTCGTAGTTTGCAACTGCTTGCAACAATGAGTTATCAATTTTTGTAGCACTGGTGTGTGTACTTGATGAGTTTACACCTTCGCCCGATGCCCAGGTGCTGGTAGCAGATGAATAGTTATATGTTTCACCATCCACATTGCTGTAATTGGTAGATCCGGTGGCTTGAACTTTAAGTCCTTTAAATGGATCAATTCGTACAAATGAAGTTGCATTCAACAAAAATGTATGTGCCACATTCAGGTTAGTTTGGGCAGTATACCAGGTACTTGAAGTAGAACCCGCCCATGGATACAAGACATTTGGCTCAACATTCGTCAAATAGCCAACTCCACCGGCTGAAACCGGTGTGGCTGCAACTGTTTGGTGAGTTTTAGAGTCTTTACCATTAGCAATACCACCACCATTAGTTGTAGAATAGGTTGGCGCAAGGATAATACCTGCTGTTAACCATTTATTAATTTTTGATTCAATGTTGGCACGGAAACTCATACGACTAAATCCGGTTCCGGTTGCAATACCCTCCTGATTAAGGTAACCACCTGAAAACATGTATTTTGTATTTTCGCTGCCGCCGGTTATATTAATGTTATATTCTTGCGTTGCTGCTCTTCTGAAGTATTTGTCCTGCCAATCCAACAGACTTAATTGATCGGTAGTAGCAGTGTAAGTATGTGAAGATTGAGTGGCAGCATCCAAGTAATTGAACCAACGATCGTCAAGAATCACATTATAGTTTGGAGCTGTCATTGCACCACCAATGTTGGTCATTCTGGTAGCATTAGCGTCGGAAATTAATGCTGTACTTGTTTTACCTTTAGTTGAAGCATAAGTTGAAGCTAGTTGCAGATAGTTAGCATCATTATATTTTGTACGGAAGTTAATCCATTCTGTGGCACTCAAAACATCCAGTTTTCTCTCCAACGTTTGTGTCCCGTAGCTTGCATTGAACGAAATAACCGGTTTAGTAGACTTACCCATTTTACCCGATTTGGTAGTTACAATGATTACACCGTTAGAACCCCTGGAACCATAAATAGATGCAGAAGCAGCGTCTTTTAAAACTTCAATTGACGAAATATCTGCTGGATTTATACCTGATAATGTAGATGTTGGCGCTCCATCTACTACATATAATGGATCTGAGCTGGCATTAATTGAAGCGGCTCCACGAACTCTGATTTGAATATCTTGTCCCGGTTGACCGGTTGTAGTACGTACATCAACACCTGCCATTGCACCTTGCAAAGCAGACTCAACACGTGCTACCGGACGATCGGCTAAATTTTCGGCTTTTACTTTAGAAACGGCACCCGTAAGCGAACTTTTTTTCACACTACCATAACCAATAGATACAACCTCATTGAGCAATACTGTCGATTCTTTAAGCGTTACTACAGGCGATAATTGATTTCCCACAACAAATGTTTGTGAGATCATTCCGATAAATGAACAAGTGATTACTGATTTTGAAGAAGGAACAGTAATAGTAAAATTACCATCTCTGTCGGTAAGGGTACCTCTGGTGGTTCCCTGAACTAAAACTGACACACCAGGAACTGAAGCTCCTTGCGAATCTTTTACTTTACCATTTACTGTAAGAGATTGTGCAAAGTTAAATTGCACTACAAATACAAAAACAGCTGTCAAAAACATTTTCTTAAAGAGATGGATATCTCTTCTTTTGTGGTTTGCGATTTTCATGTTATTAGTTGTTTATTATTTTTTTTAATTGAATAATTCACTTTTCAATTAAGAGATTTGGTTTGCAGCAAAATAAGGCTAGAATTAAACTGCTTAAAATCGGATTGTTTTTTGTGTCTGGTTCGTAATATTTACAAATTAGCTATTGATATTTATTGATTGAGATATTAATATAGAAAGTAAAAAAAAGCAACTTTATTTTTTTTATTTTTCTTCACAATACATTACTATTTTTTCAACAATCGCAAAGATACACTTGAGCACAAAACCCAACCATATCATTATGTTTCACAAAACAGTCATTTTGTTGCACAGAACTACTAGATGCTATAAATAAGACATTTACAGCATCTATAAAAGATTATATTACAGGAAGAATGAATGATTTTTCAGGAAGAAAGTCTGAATTTCGGACAAAAAAATCCTGATTTGATTGAATAATACACTTTTATTGTTCAATCAAATCAGGTAAAACCGAAATTATGGGGAAGAGCTTTTAGGCTTTATTAAATGAATTTTTATAGGCTTTTGGTGTCATTCCAAACTGTCGTACAAAACTGCGACTAAAATTACCTACTTCGGAGTATCCTACTATTTCAGCAACCTGAGTATTGCTATATAACCCGGATAAAATAAGCTCTGCAGCTCTGTTTAGGCGTATAGTAGAAACAAATTCCTGAGCTGTTTTATTGGTGAGTGACTTTATTTTCCGATACAATTGCGTACGACTTAGATGCATCAATGTTGCCAATTCCTCAACATCAAAAGTCGGACTTTCGATATTTTCATTGATAATGGCTACAAGTTTATCCATAAATACTTTATCCACATTATTAACTGCAATAACATGCGTATCAAAACCTGTACTTTTATCGAAAAGCAAGCGTAAACGCTGACGTGACTCAATTAAATTTGTAAGACGAACACGTAAAACTGACGAACTAAACGGTTTTGTAATATATGCATCGGCACCGGTTTCGTAGCCCGAAATTTTATATTCTTCCGATTGTTGGGCAGTGAGTAAAACAACCGGAATATGACTTGTCCGCTCATCTGTCTTTAACTTTTCGCAGAGTTCAAGACCATCCATAACAGGCATCATAATATCGCTTAAAACTAAATCGGGGATTGTTTCCAATGCTTTCGAAAGTCCGTCTGAACCATCTACAGCGTAAGAGATTCTGAAAATGTCGTTAAGTTCATTTACCACATAATTGCGCACCTCCACATTATCTTCAACTACCAATACCAACGGAAGTTCTGCGTTGCTATTTACATCGGGAACTTCGATAGGAGAATTTTGCACATACAAGCTTTTATCAGCCTCAGAAAGCACCAGATCATCAATTGAATCATTATTATCCGACACAATAGGCAGTATCAACTTGAAACAAGATCCTGAATCACCATCAAGATTGTTTTCAACCATAACAGCTCCATTATGTAGGGTAACCAGCTCCTTAGCCAGAGCCAACCCAATACCGGAACTACTTTTCCTGTCGTTGTCATCCACCTGATAAAACGATTCGAAAACCCGTTCGTGCAACTCCTTTGGAATACCTATTCCTGAATCAATTACTTTTACAATAATTGTGGTTGTATCATTACTCAAGTCAAGACTAATGCTTATTTTACCGCCATCAGGAGTATATTTAAATGCATTGGATAATAGATTAAGAATGATCTTGTCCATTTTATCAACATCAAAGTAAGCTCCTAATTTATCGACAGTTGTTTCAAACCGAAAACGAATGTTACGTTCAGCGGCATGCAACTCAAAAGTGTTATAAAGGTTCTTCAAGTACACCACAAAATCATGGTGTGAAGCATTGAGTTTTGCGCTCCCCGACTCTACCTTTTTGAGCTCTAAAAATTGATTTATCAGTTGCAATAATCGCTGAGCATTGCGCTGTATAAGCCGATAGTAATTATTCCTTTTAGGGTCAGTCGATCCCTCTTGAAGCAGTTTTTCTACCGGATCAAGAATTAATGTGAGTGGCGTTCTGAATTCGTGCGATATGTTGGTAAAAAACCTGGTTTTCATCTCATCCAACTCTTTTATCTTTTCAGCTTTTAAACGCTCTATCTGGATTTCGTGATTGAATTTTTGGCGATCCAAAGTATATTTAAATACAAAATAAATAACTCCCAATAACAAAAAGACATAAAACAAGTATGCCCACCAGGTTTGCCACCAGGCAGGTAAAATGATTATCTCTAAAACAGTTGGTTTATCGCACCAAACTCCATCACAATTCGAAGCTTTCACTTCAAAAAAATACTTACCGGCAGGCAGGTTTGAGTAAATGGCGGTTCGGGTTCGGGCATCGGTATTTATCCACTCTTTTTCAAATCCGCGCAAGCGATAAGCATATTCATTGTTTTTAGGATTGGAGAAATGAAGTGCTGCAAATTCAATTTGAATATTCCGTTCTGCCCATTTAAGTTCAATTCGATTAGACAAGTACAAAGGGCGTTTCAGAATAACTCGCCCATTAAATGGCTTATTGAGCATGACCGACTTATTGGAAATACGAAAGTCGGTTAATACCACTTTGGGAGGAAAGGTATTTTGCAAAATTTGAGTTGGGAAAAAAGAACAGAGACCTCTATTTCCGCCAAAAAAACATTCTCCAGTTTTTGGATTCCGAAAATAAGCATCTTCCGAAAACTCGTTGCTATACAAATCATTATTTTCGGTAAAATCTCTTGTTTTAAGCGTTTTGCAATCTATCTGAGTTATACCGTTTTGATGACTAACCCATACACGACCATTTTCGGTGAGAATTCCACGGATTACTTTCTCGGCTAGAAAATTATTAGAAGGAAAGTGATTCATGGTTCCGGTTGCGGGATTCAATCTATTCAGGCCACGCCCGGTACCAATCCAAATCATTCCCAGCTGATCTTCACACAAACAGTAAACCCGATTGTCCGAAATAGTATTTTGATTTCCCTGCTGATTTGTATAATAAGTAGGTGTTAGTAAAATGTCATCGTCTTTCTTCTGTTTCTTCAAATAAGTCAAGCCACCTCCATCAGTTCCCACCCAAAAATTCTTGTCATGATCCTCAACGATTATTCTCACATGCGGCCCCCAAAGGGTTTGTTTTGGATTGTAAGCTATAAATCGATCATTTTTTCGATCATACCTCGACAAGCCATTCCACGTGCCAATCCACAAAATCCCCTCACTATCTTCTGTTATGGCATAAACCCAATTGCTAGAAATAGGACTTTTGGAATTCTGAGTATAATGTACCGACTGATTTGTTCGTGGGTTGAATTTGTACAACCCATCCTTTGTGCCAATCCATAAAAAGCCATACCTATCGCCCAGTATTTTTCGAACACTATTATTTGTAGCAATCCGCAAAAAACCGTTATGATCTAAATCAATTTTCCGAGAATTTAAATCGGCTAAACTATTCCGATCATTGTCGTTGTATTTGAAATAACTGTTTACATTCCTGTTCCTATCAATTTGAGCAAATCCATTATTACGTGTACCTACCCATAATTCACCGGCAGGAGACTGATAGATGGCACGAATGGTACTTTCCTTGATTTTATTGACAGAATTGTCGTGATAAGGATAAAATGAAAACTCGGCCTGATGAATATCAGCAAAACTAACTCCCGCATTATCGGTCCCCACCCAAAGCACATTTTGATTGTCGAGATAAAGTGAAAGAATAAATTCGTCGTGCAAACTCCAACTTGAGTTCAAATCAGATTTATAAATGTGTTTAGAGTTGTCCTTTTTGCAGGTTTGAATAAGATTCAACGAGTTTATATCCCAGATATATTCATTGTTTTCAACTCTGCGAATTGATTTATTCGTATCTCTGGTTAATAGCACATTCAACTGTAGAGCTATTTTATTCTTTTTGAAGCGGGTAAAATCGTCGGTTTCGTAGTTATATCGGCAAACAGCTTCATTATTGTACGAAAACGATATCCAAATGTCGCCTTTAGCATCTTTGGCAAATGCAATAGGGTGATTATTAATAATAGATGTAGAATCTGCATCTTTACTTAAATACACTTTGAGCTTATAACCGTCAAACCTACACAGCCCATCCAATGTTGTAATCCAAATAAATCCGTACTTATCCTGTATAACACACCCTATTGTATTGTTAGGTAAGCCATCCTTCGAATCGATGTGCCGAAACTTAAGTATTTCCTTTTCGGAGTACGAACTCTCAAATGAGAACAACAAAATAAATAGCAACGTGATTATTTTTCCCCTCATGATAATTCCAGTCTTAAGTTCTAAGGTAAATATAACTCAACAAAAAAAACAATTGTTTAAACACATATCAGAATATTATTTTTCCAACAAAGTAAAAACGTCATCATTAACAGTAAAAATAGAACCGTGTCTTAAGCCTTTAGGCACCGAAATCTTATCTGAAATATCTGTCCAGTTGATCAAATCTGAAGAAGTTATTGCACCATATTTATGGTCACGGTATTTATCAAAATACACCACCCTCTGATTGTCTACTTTTACACTCGTAGGGCCTTCTGCCCAATAGTTTCCGGTAATTGGTTTGCCGGCTGCTGTATAAGGTCCGGTTAAATTATCAGAATAGGCTATTTTTAAATTCTTTTGCACAGGTTCACGGGTTTCATCCTTCAAAAACATTATATAACGTCCATTTTCGCAAACAATGGTAGCATCAATTACATTAAAACCTGGCTCGTAAAGCAACTTTGTTTCACTGAAAGTTTTAAAATCTTTTGTAGTAACATAATATATACGATGATTATAACCACTTTCCTGTGGCGAGAATGTTTCTGTAAATTTTCCTTTAATAGTTGTTGCCCAATAAATCATATAAGTCTGATTAATTGGATCACAGGTAATTTCGGGAGCCCAGGCATTTCGGGCACTATCTTCTTTTGCCATTACCGGAATAAATTCCTGGTCGGACCAATGAACTAAATCAGATGAACTGGCATACCCAATTCCTTTGTCGGCCCAACTTACTGTCCATGTCATGTGAAATTTCCCATCCAGCCCTTGAATAATGCAGGGGTCGCGCATTAGTTTGTCATTTGCAACTGTAGGCGTCAGAAATGATTGATCATTTTTAAACGCAGTCCAATGATAGCCGTCATGACTTCCGGCTAAATGCAATCCATCTTTTCCATTATTATTGAAATAGGCAAAAACATAGTTTTTATCATGTACCAGCGCATTTAAATGTATAAGTTGCCCTGCTTTAGTTTTAATTTTCAACTCATAACTACCTGATTCATTTTTTACCGATTTAGCTTTTGTTTCAACGCTCTCCAATGGTATCGCAGAAATAATCACACAACTATCACCACCCAATGATTTCAACGTTGCAGAAGTCAATTTGCCATCACTCCATTTCATGGAAATCTCAAAGTTACCACGCGCTTTTAATCCGGAAACAGAACCTTCGTCCCATGCAGCAGGTAATGCCGGTAACAATCGAACCTGATTATCGCCGGACTGCAACAACATTTCAGCAACTGCAGCTGCACCACCAAAGTTTCCATCAATCTGAAACGGCGGATGTGCATCAAATAAATTGGGATACGTTCCACCACCCGACCGTTTATCCGCACCTTGGTATTTATCCGGATCAACATATTTCAGCAATTCACGAAACATTTTATAAGCATGGTTTCCATCCTGAAGTCGAGCCCACAAGTTAATGCGCCATCCTTTTGACCAGCCGGTAGTTTCATCGCCTTTTATATCGAGAGTTCGTCGGCAAGCATTTGCCAAAGCGGAAGTTTTCTGCGGTGTAATATGATTTCCGGGAAATAATCCAAATAAATGGGATTGATGGCGATGTTGAGGATCAACATCTTCCCAATCGTAATACCACTCCTGCAAATTTCCTTTCTTACCTATCTGATACGGATGCATTCTATCCAATGCTTGTTCCAACTTTCCACGAAACTCTTCGTCAATTCTCAACACCTTAGTTGCCGCAATAGTTTGTAAAAAACATTCGCGTATCATGGCTAAATCGGCCGTTCCACCATAAAGAGTTGCACCTTTGTATCCATCCGGGGTTATGAATTTATTCTCAGGTGAAGTAGATGGTGAAGTAATGAGGTTTCCGTTTTTATCTTCAACGAGCCATTCCAAACAAAACTGAGCTGCACCCTTCATTAACGGATATGCTTTATCGGACAAAAATTTCTGATCTTTCGTAAATGAATAATGTTCCCATAAATGCGTAACTAACCATGCACCACCCATATTCCAACATGCCCACGACGGATCACCTTCACCAAAAGCACCTATGGGATTACTCATTGCCCAAATATCAGTATTCTGACAGACACACCACCCTCCTACTCCGTAAAAAGTTCGTGCAGTTATGCTTCCTGTCTTCGCCACATTCTCAATAAAACCCATTAAAGGCATATGCAATTCAGACAGGTTAGTATTTTCGGCTAACCAGTAATTTTCCTCCAAGTTAATATTGCTGGTATAGTTGCTACTCCATGGAGGACGCATATACGGATTCCAGATTCCCTGTAAATTAGCTGGAACTCCCGGAGTACGTGAACTTGAGATCAACAAATAACGGCCAAAATTAAAATACAAGATTTCCAGGTTCTTGTCTTCCTTGCCATCAGCATATCGCTTTAATCGTTCGTTAGTAGTTAAATCAGGAGCATTTGTTTTTCCTAAATCAAGTTGTACACGTCCAAAAAGCTGTTGGTAATCGGCAACATGTATTTTTTTAAGTTGTAAAAAAGATTTCGCACTAGCCTTTTTCATATTGTCGTCGGCAAATTTCATATTGTCCAATCCTGCTGTTGCTGGATTTTTAAATGCGCCATTAAAACTGGTAGCTACAGACACATATATAATTGCCTCATTTGCATTAGAAACAGCAATAGTTGAATCGGTCTGGGAAATCTTGCCACCGATATTATTTATTTTAAACAAAGACGTAAAACGTGTCCCTCTTTTTTCGTCAAATTGAATAGGTTCTTTATCAGCATGACGGTAACTTGGCGCACAATAATAAGGTACGTATCCATTTACATTCAAAATTTTATTTACAACCTGTTTCTTATACTTGAGCTGGCTGTCAAAATTAAGCTGGAAGCTTACCGATGCTTTCTTGTCTGCCGAAACACGTATAACCATTATCTGATCGGGGTAAGATACGAAATACTCTCTTTTATAATTTACGCCATCCACCTTATAAGTTACTGTAGAAACAGCGTTGCTCAAGTCGAGCTCCCTATGGTAATCTGTAACCGTTACTTTCTGTGCAAAATCAATATTCAATGTACCAAGTGGCGAGTAAGATTGAGAAAAAACTCCCTCTACTTTTTTATTCAGTTTGTCAGCCAAAGGGTAGTTCTCATTTTTCAATGCTTCCCGAATACCCGGAATAAGTTTGTAAGCTTCGGGATTCATGAATGAATTTAGGGGTTCACCATTCCAGAGTGTAGCATCATTCAAAAATATCTTATCAGATTCAGGTCCTCCAAACACAGTTGCACCAATTTTTCCATTTCCAAGTACCAAAGCTTCTTCAAAATATTGTGCAGGTTGATTATACCATAATTTAGAAGGAGATTGTGCAACAACAATAGAAAAACTACTGGTGATAATAATGGCAACAAGGAGACGCTTAATGTTTTTATTCATACAAAAGAATTGTTTTGAGGATTTGGTATGGTAGTTTCCTATTGAATATAAAAAGTAGTTCTATTTTGACAAAATTCATATCTCATTCTGATACCATTAACACATACTATAATGTCTTAGTACATTTATACATTTCAATTCGTCAACAAAAATACAAAATAGACACACGCAAGCAAGTCAAAAAATCAACCAAAACCACAAATACAATATCAAAACAGGCTTAAAAACATAATTATGGGTATAAAAAGTACAAATACACATGCTACATTTGAAGGCATAGAATTACAATTAAAATATTCATAGAATATATAACATTAAGTATAACATAGACTTATTAATTGAAATTATGTTGATATTACATCATATATCTAAATATTGGATATAAACAGCCGTTGATTGGTTAATAAATGCTACAAAAAACAACTGTATGAATTTCTATGTATTTGTACAAAAAAACAGTTTGAATGATTTAGCATATAGTATTTTCGCATTGTGATTTACTCAAACAAATTTCCACAAAACACAAGCAATATAACAACTTTAAAATCAATACATTACATGAGAAAGCTATTGAAATTTCCGGTACTGTTATCGTTAGTCTTGCTACTCCTAGTTCGGTGTACAAACGATAAAGATGCTTATTTCGAACGTCCGGCATGGTTAGAGCCACCTATCTACGAAGTACTGCAGAAACAAGGAAGATTCACAAATTACCTAAAATGCGTCGATCGCACTTTGTATGCGACCACTCTCAAATCGAGTGGTCTCTCTACCGTTTTTGCACCTAACGATGATGCATTTACTAAATACCTTAATGGAAAATCAGTTTCTGACCTTCCAGACAGTTTGGTAAATCAAATTGTTGCTTATTCCATAATTCGCAATAATTATAGCTACGACCACCTTTCAGATGTACTTAGCGGTGGTTGGGATACATTAAGCAGTATTCGAAAAAAGACTGCTTACTACAGTCCCATCTATCAAATGAATTACAATGGCAATAATGTTTGGATATATGATATGCCTGGAGTATCTGCTACCATTGGAACTGTTGTGGAACAAAATTATAAATATGTACCTCTTTATTTAAGCAAAGTATTTGAAAAAGGGAGAACAGCCGGTCAGGCCGCTTCTGATTATTCGATGTTCTATCCAACCCCTTACACCGGAAGCAATGTGCAAAGTGCAAGTATAGTAACTAAGGATATAGTTGCTGATAATGGTGTAGTTCACGAAGTAGATCAGGTACTTGAACCGCTACCCAACCTGGAAAAAATGCTTAATGATCCTGATTATTCTGACTTTAAGGATTTAATAAATATCAAAGGGACAACCGGAGAACCTTATTTTGTATCATATTCATTTAATGATATTCTTACAAAGGCTTTCAGCACTGCAATGCCTGACAAAAATATCAATGCTGTTTATTTAAAGTATTATACCGGCCTTCCATTTACATTAAGTGGCGAACGTTATGGAACATCAGTAAAAGAAGCTGAACAAGGTGGTTTCACAATGTTTGCACCTAACAATGCAGCTGTACAAAAATTTTACAATGAGAAACTTAAAACTTATTACCCTGGTGGAATTTTAACTGTACCGGTAGAAGTACTCTATTATTTCATCAATGCTCAAATGATTAATGATTTGGTATGGCCAGGTGATTTTAAGGGCAGTATGAACTCCTTAGGTGAGTTTTTTAATGGTAAAGGTGCAACCGGAGCTGAATTTGATAAAACTACCTATACAAAACTAGCACCTGCAAGTAATGGGTTATTTTATGGTTCAAATGATTACATCAAAAGCCGTTATTTTGAAACTGTATATACAGAAATTCTTTTAAATCCTTCTTATAGCTTATTAAACACCGCATTTGCCAACTATTATGCAACAACTTTGAAGGACGAACTCCTAAGATGTGAACTTAACGGCTATACGCAAGAAAATTACACTATACTTCTTCCCTCTGACGATTTATTGAGAGCAGATGGTTTTAGTTGGGCATGGATTTCCGGGTCAACCTATGACTTCCTAAATTCTAACTCTGGAAGTACGTTAGGAAGCTTTGTTGCAAGTGATCGTATGAAACGACTGGTTCGTTCACATATTTTCAAACGCTTGAAAAATGAGCAGATAAATTGTGCAATCACCAGCTTTACAACTGACCCCTCTTTTGCAAGCGCATACGGAGGATATTCGTATGCAGTTAATGACTATGGAGATATGATTCGTTACAAAGATGGGAAAGTTCAGATGTTGGGAAATTACGATGAAAATGATTGGGTTACTGCAACTCCATTTAAGACGTTTTTAAATGGACAGGTATTCAAAATTGATAAACTACTTCAATATTCACCAAGAAATACAGCTGCAACCGAACCACTTAAATATACCTCGCAAGCGTTGTCTGTTTATTTGCAAAACGCAGCTATAGCGAATGACAATGTTTCGACTTTCGTAAAATACTTAACATTATGCTTGGGGGCTACAGGATCAACCGATTTATCTGGTATCTCAGCCGATATGACATTAACAGTCTTTATGCCAAGTAACGCTGCAATGGTTAAGGCTGTCAAAAATGGTGATTTACCAGCATATAGTCTTATAACAGGAGGTAACAGTGCAGCAATTCAAAAGGCCACAAAATTCATTTTGTACCACATAATTAATGGTAAAGAGTATGTCGACGATGGCTTGACCTATATAATGCCAAATAAGGAAGTAATCAAAGAAGAAGTTGCACCTACTCTATTGAAAGATGTTGTAGACAACACCTATCTTGCTGTTAGTAAAGATGCCTCCGGGAAGCTGATTGTATCTACCAGAGCACAAACTACCGGTAGAAATCTCTCAACTTCAATAAAATCAGTACCTGTAACACGTATCCGTAGTAATAACTTTGGAGCTCGATCGGTATTACATGAGATTAACGATTACTTTATTTACAGTAAGGTACAATAATGATTAAAAGAATAAATTGATTATTATGAGAAAATATAGCAATAAAATATTTATGTTGGTCTTTATATCATTATTGGGTACTGTTTCAATAATGGCACAGACTAAAATGATTATTCGTGGAAAGATTACTGCAGAAGCAGATAAACAACCTTTAATTGGTGTTTCAGTTGTAGAATACGACAAAACTAATCGTATTCTAAATGGTACAGTTAGTGATATTGATGGTAACTATACACTTAAAGTAACCGGAGTTGGTACTACAGTTACCTTCTCTTATATCGGTTACATCAAAACCACTAAAGTAGTAACATCAAATCCGGTTATAAATGTGGCACTTCAAGATGCTGCACACACTATTAAGGATGTAACAGTTACTGCAAAAAAACAAGTAAGTAATGGTTTTGCAAATATCAACGAACGTGACTTAACATATGCCGTTAGTAAAATTGACACAAAAGACCTGGAAGGTCTTCAAGTGGCATCTATCGATGAAGCACTTCAAGGTCGTATGGCCGGTGTGGATATTGTAGCTAATGGTGGTGAGCCGGGTGCAGGTATGTCAATCCGTATTCGCGGTACTACTTCAATCAATAATGGTTCAAACCCATTGATTGTTGTAGATGGTATTCCTTTTGACACAAGCATTGGCTCTGACTTTGACTTTGCAACAGCAAATGAAGAAAATTATGCTCAATTATTAAACATATCACCTGCTGATATACAAGAAATAACCGTATTGAAAGATGCTGCTGCAACTGCATTATATGGAAATAAAGGTGCAAATGGAGTTTTGTTAATCAAAACAAAACGTGGAGGTGTAAGTAAACCGATTGTATCGTATACATTTAAAGGTTCATTGGATACTCCGGCTAAACCGGTATCTACATTGTCAGGTGATGATTATCAGACATTAATTTGGGATGAGTTCCAAAATGCAGGTAATCAACTAAGCACTATAACTTATCCTCAGTTTGCTAACGATCCAAATAACGCATATTACTATTATAATTACAAACAAAACACGGATTGGTATAGCGCGTTAACCAGAAATGGGACAACACAGGATCATTCCATTTCTATTTCGGGTGGTGGTGAAAAAGCACAATATCGTACATCGTTAGGGTATTATAACCAACAAGGTACTGTTATTGGTCAGTCATATACTCGTTTAACATCTTCGTTAAACTTAGACTACAATGTGTCTGACAATTTAAAATTTCAGGTAAATTTAGCCTACACACACGGTGATCAGGACAAAAATTATGCTACAGACCTACTAAATTCGGCTTACACCAAAATGCCAAATATGTCTATCTACGAGTATAACACCGATGGAGTTATGACATCAAATTATCTCTCTCCGGCAACTACACCTCAGGGGTCATTCTTAAGTTTTGACAATTCCAAATTAACAGGAGGTATATACAATCCTGTAGCTATGGCAAATGCCGGATACTGGAAAGTAAAAAGTGAACGTATCATGCCTAAGTTTAATATTCAATACTGGGTGATTCCAAGTATTCTTAAGTATCAGGGCGATTTAGCTTTTGACATTAACACATCAAAGGAAAACAAATTCTTACCTCAGATTGCGACAGGACGATTATGGCCAGAAGTAAATGTAAATAGATCTAATGATTTATCATCTGATGCATTTATTGTACAAACATTCAATAAATTAATTTATACTCCAAAATTAGGTGAGAAACATGACATTATGGGTTTACTACAGTATAGTACTTATGATGCTCGCTATTCATCTTTCCAGTCAAGCAGCGCTTTAAGCGCATCGACCTATTTACAGGATCCATCAATTGCAGCTCAAACAGTTGGAACAAATTTAGGGCTTAACTCTGGAGCTTCAGAAGCTCGTACCTTGTCCATGTTAGGTATGTTACAATATAAATTTTTGGACAGATACATTGTGAACGGTACTTTGCGTAGAGATGGTGACTCAAAGTATAGTGCCGATCACCGGTTTGGCTTCTTTCCAAGTGCGTCTGCACGCTGGCGTGTATCAGGTGAAAATTTCATGAAGAAAGTAAAATCTATAAGCGAATTAAGTTTACGTGCATCTACCGGGGTTAGTGGAAATCCTGTAGATAAAAATTACTTATATTTTAACAATTATGGAACATATCCCTTTACCTATTTAGGTCAACAAGGAGTATATTCAACTGGGGTTCAACTTTCAAATTTACGTTGGGAGAGAGTAACAGATATGAACCTTGGAGCTAATCTTATTATGCTGGACAATCGTATAAACATTGATTTTAACTGGTATAAGAAACGAACACATGACTTATACTTTAAAGATGTAAAAATCCCAACATCTTCCGGATTCAGTACTATTAATGCTAATGTTGGAACAATGGACAACAATGGTTGGGAATTGAGTATCAATACTCAACCTATTAAATCGAAAAATTGGCAAGTTGATTTTAACTTTACTTTTGCTCGTTCAGAAAACATGGTCGTTGATTTGTCGGACATGATACCTCAGCTATCTACTCCTACTGCAACTAACGGAACATATCTGTCTAAACTGCAAATTGGCAACCCACTAGGTTCGTTCTATGGTTATAAGTATTCAGGGGTATATTTAAACACCGAACAGACAATTGCAAAGGATAAAAATGGTAAAGCTATTTACACTTATGATTCTAACGGCAACAAACAAGCAGTATATATGAAATTCTGGTACCCATCAGTTGGTTATCAATTCAAAGCGGGTGATGCTAAATACGAAGATATCAACCATGATGGTAATATTAATGCACAGGATATTGTTTATTTAGGTAGCGTAAATCCATTGCTTACCGGAGGTTTTGGCCCTACCATTCGTTGGAAAAACAGATTAACGCTGACTGCTTATTTCTATTTCCGTTATGGTAATAAGGTAATTAATTATACCCGTATGGAAATGGAAAGTATGTATAGTTTCAGTAATCAAGCTACTTCCGTTTTAAAACGTTGGAGACATGAATATGCGGATGCAAGCACTGCTCCGACAGACCTACTTCCAAGAGCATTATATCAAAGCGGTTATAACTGGGCCGGATCAGACAGGTATGTTGAAGATGGTTCTTTCCTTCGTTTCAAATCAATCACATTAAGCTATTCATTTGACAAGAAACTTGTCAAAAAAGTAGGTTTAAGCGACTTGAAAGTATGGGGAACTGTGCAAAACATTTACATCTGGACTAATTATACAGGAATGGACCCTGAAGTCACCGTACGTGCTGGTCTAACCGATGTGGGTATGGATAAGTCCAAATCCGGACGCCCTGTAGACTACCAACTTGGATTCACAGTTTCTTTCTAACATTAAATTCTAAAATTATATGAAAAAATATAGTATTATTTTATTTTCAGTCATCGTCGCAACACTTTTGAGTTCTTGCTCCGACTGGCTAAATTTAAAGCCCGAAGATGGAGTAACCGTAGATGAATTCTGGCAAACAAAAGAACAGGTAAATTCGGCGGTGATTGGCTGTTATGCTTCATTGCTAAATGGTCCTGTCGAAAAAATGTTTTTATGGGGCGAACTGCGTGCAGATATGGTGGAAAACGGCATATTCCCAATTAACAACTACTCCGAAGTTATCGATGGTGAAATCTCAGCATCTAATTCTGTTGTGAACTGGGCAAGTATTTATACTACCATCAACAACTGTAACACACTTCTGAAATATGCACCTACTGTACAGGCTATAGATGGAACGTTTACTAATAAACAGCTCAAACAATACGAAGCTGAAGCATTAACACTACGTGCCATGATGTATTTTTATTTGGTAAGATCATTTAAAGATGTGCCATTGGTTCTTGAAGCATCTGTTTCTGATAATCAAAAATTCTCAATACCAAAAACCGATGGTAGTGTAATTTTAGATACCTTGGTACATGACTTAAAAATTGCATCAGCAAACGCCCCAATAGCCTACAGTTCTAATGCTGAAAACAAGAGTAGAATTACCTCATGGACGGCAAAAACGTTATTAGCTGACATATATTTATGGCAGGAAAAATACGCCGAATGCAATGCTCTTTGTAACGAAGTAATTGGTTCGGGTAAATTTAGTCTTATTCCTGTAGAACGTAAAAAGTACTATATACTTGATTCTGGCACTGCCGTTGACTCTGTGTATGTGGCAAATGAATCAGACGCAGACAATATGTTTGTAAAAAGCTATGTAACAGGTAGCAGTATTGAATCAATCTTCGAAATACCATTTACTACTTTAAAAAACAATCCATTTTATTCAATGCTTGGACCAAATATAAACACGTTGAAACCAAAATTAGATATAGTAGATGGTCTGATATTTCCGGGAGCTCTCTATTCTGTTCAATCAGATGCTACAGACATTCGTGGTTCAGGGTGTTCATACCGCGTAGGTGTTGCTTGGAAGTATGTTGGTACAAGTAGAACAGGTGCAGTGAGAGCATCATCAGAATATACAACACCATGGATTGTTTATAAGTACTCTGATATATTATTAATGAATGCAGAAGCTCTAAATCAGTTGGGAAAAATGTCCAACGACAGCGCTACCATTCAAGATTATTACTCAAAATCTATTGAGAATTTGAATAAAGTTAGAAACGCCAGAAACGCAGTTAACACTTCTGATTACAAATATATTATAGGAAATGTTGACGGAAAAGTGCTTGAGCAAGGTATTCTTGACGAACGTGCTCGTGAATTTGCTTATGAGGGTAAACGTTGGTACGATGTATTACGTTACGCAAAACGAGGTGAATATGCAGGCAATAATCTTCAGTACTTGCTTACGCTTGCAGTAAATAGTGCTTCACCTCAAAAACAAGAGAATTTAAAAACAAATTACAGAGACAGTAGATTTGGACATGGTAGTCATTATTGGCCAATCTATATTTCCGAACTTGAGGCAAACAAACAGTTAATACAAAATGGATTTTACGCTCAATAAATTATATAGCCATGAAAAAGATGAATCACAAATTAGTAAATAGCATCTGGGTAATATTGCTTGGAGCTTCAATGGCACTGTTTAATTCATGTGCAGATTACATGCAGGGAAAAACATTTATTGTGTCAGATGAAAAAATGATTGATGAATACATAGAACAAAAAGACACCAGCATGACAGAATTTCTAAAAATTGCAGATGTTGCAGGATTTAGAGGATTATTACATGCATACGGTACAAATACTTGTTTTATACCAACAAACGAAGCCATCTCTGTTTACTGTCAAAGACATGGTATAGCGTCTTTAGAAACTCTTCCAATTGTTGAATTGGAAAATTTCATGAAATTCCATACTGTTCGTGACACTATTCGAACAGCTCAATTTGTAGATGGCAGATTAAGCACTGCTACGATGTTAGGGAAATACCTTACCACTAAAACGGTACTAAATGCTAATTCGCAATCTGTAATTAGGGTAAACCGTCAGGCTGACATCTTAAAAAAAGATATAAAGGTTGCTAATGGAATTATACACAAAATTGATTATGTATTAACGCCTAGCTCTAAAACAGTAGGGGAAATGATTCAACAATTACCTGACAATTACTCGCTGTATAAATCTATTATGCAGGAAACCGGAGTGGTTGATACCCTGATTAACAACAATGCTGCGAATGTATGGTATACAGCTTTTTTACAAAGTAATGAGTCGTTTGCGACAAAAGGAATTACTAACAGAGATGAATTAATAGCAGCAATGAAAGTTGCACAACCTGATTATGCAAATGATGAAGCAAAATTATTACTGATGTTTGCTCAATATCATTGTATTAAACGCTTGGCTTATATTACTGATCTTTCGATCTCAAGTGCAGAATTGACATTGGCTACAAATCAGGTAATTACCTTTAAAACAAGTAAAGACTCATTAATTTTAAATGAATATCAATCACTAACTACTTTTGAAAAAGGTATTACAGCAAATAAAAGTTCTGAATGGACAGATTTGAGTTGTAGCAATGGTGTATTGATCGACCTTGATGGTTATATTCAACCTGTGAAACGTGGTCCTGCTGCTGTATATTGGGAACTAACAGACCAACCTGAAATTAAAAAGATGAAAGAATATAGGAAAAAAGGTTCATCTGTTGTTTTCAAACCAGGTGATTTATCCGAATTAAACTTTGGTGGCAAAAACAGCCCGACCATTACTTACATAGTGAATTCTGCATTTGATTCAAAAAGCCAATATGTTCATTACGACTATTTTGAAATCCCTATGCGCCCAACCGTTATTCAATGGATGGAAATAAAAACGCCAGTTTTGACTGAAGGTACTTACAATGTATGGATCTGTTGGCGTCGTGGTGGTGGTGACAATAAATTTAAAACGACCTTTAAACAAGATGGAAAAACAGATCAGGTACTTCCAAATGTATTTGACTTAGGTGAATATTTTAATACATCTAACACACCAGAAGTGAATTTAAACGTTGGTATGAAACGCTATAATGCGAAACAGTTGAACTCTGTATGTTGTAGTAGAAACTGTGGTGCTATTAAAGTTGAATACACAGGACGTCATACATTAAGAATGGATGCCTTGAGTGGAAATAGCCAACCAGCATGGTGGGATATGATTCAGTTCATTCCAGTTGATCAAAACCAAATATGGCCAAGATTTGATGTAGAAGGAAATGCCATTTATCCTGGAACACCTTGCGACCAAATTGCTCCGACTGATCAAGGCTGCTCAGGCGACTTAAATAACTAATTGAAAAAAATCATTTTTATGAAGAATAACAATAAAGTAAAATACCTTTTCATTCTGCCACTGCTGGCTATATGCCTATTAATGAGTGGATGTTATGAAAATGCATGGGACAGCCATGTATCTAATGATATATATTCAAAATACAATCTGTCTGAAGTTATTGCTCAGAAACCCGAACTCTCAACTTTCTATAAAATTTTAAAAAGAACGGGTTATGATCAGTACCTAACTTCAGCAAACAGCGTAACGGTATTTGCCCCTAAAAATGATGCATGGGCAACTATTGATACAACCAATGCAGATCATTTACTGAAAGTGATAAGTAATTTAATAGTTTACAAATCTTATTTTACTGACATGCCTGATTTCTACAAATCACTGAAAAGCATTAATGGTAAAAATATTTTTTACGACCCACTAACAAAAACATTCAACGGTGCCAGCATAGATACTACAGCTAACAACTGTAATCTACGTGCGTCTAACGGTGTTGTACAGGAAACTGACAAAGTAGTGGAGCTTAGGAGCAATATTTGGGAGTATGTATCAACTCTAACCTCTAGTAATCAGTACAAATACATAAACAGCTTAAACCAAAAGACAATGGACTTGACTAAAAGTATAGCTGTTGGGGTTGATCCAAAAAGTGGAAAAACTATATTTGATACTATTTGGACCAATGTTAATAACTTCTTAAAAAGCTATCCTATTGATAACGAAGATTCGTTGTACACTTACGTTGTTTTGGAAAATAATGGCTTTGATGCACTGACTTCAAAATACAAACCTTACTTTAAAATGGTGACTACCGCAAAAACGGATTCAGCGACTCAATTTAATGTTTGTCAGGATTTTGTATTCAAAGGAAGTTATGATATTACTAAGTTTGACACTCTTACCAATGTAGATGGTGTTAAGGTTCCATTAAATAACATTGTAGTAAAGGATTCCTATATTACATCTAATGGTCGGGTTTATGTGGTAAGTGCAATAAACATCCCATTGAAAAATAAAATTAAACCGATAAAAATTGAGGGGGAGAACTTCACAAAAGCTTCAGATGTCAATTATGTTTTTAGTCGATATAAACTTTGGGCCAGTGGACAACGTGATATTGCCTTTGCTGGCGGAGAAACACAAACAGATACATTATACCGAAAAACAACAGGCATCAAAGATAGCATTGTTTCCAAAACTTATTTTATAAACAGTAATCTGGTGGCAAATACAGCTAATTTCTTTATTGAATATAAAACTAAAGTTAACTCAGCAAATTATGATATATATTATGTTGCATACGATGATAATCCAACAGATGCAGATCCTACATATACGAACTATGGCGTTTACAGAGTTATTCAAAAACTTTTCATTTCAATGCCAGGAGGTTTATCTCTAGCTAAAGGGATCACAGACAATACAGCTGGTGTAGCCAATAACTATTTAGGTGATGCACGCTGTTTTGTTGGTCAGGGTATGGCTGGAATAAGAGAGCTAACTAAACTCAAACAAATGAATCTTGTTGTTACCAGTCAGTTAGTTGATTTTACAACACCTATTACGACTCCAAATTCAGATGTAATGACAGTGCCAAGCACCGGAACTTTAACAATGTGGTTATGTAATACAGCACGTAGTGTGACCGCAAGTCGTCAGGGACTATTATTCCTCGATTACATTTTGTTAGTTCCCAGAATTCCAGCAGAGCAATAACTTTAATTCAGTAAAATCATGAAACAACTTAAATATATTTTATCGACTATTCTTATTGTAATTGGATTGGGACCTATTCATTCAATTTCAGCTCAAAAAGGGGTATTTCCAGCTAAAGTTACTGGCATTGTATTGGAATCTTCCACCGGAAAACCATTAGCCGGTGCTAAAGTATCCATACCTGGAGTAACTTCATCCATTACTGATGAAAAGGGGAAATTTAATCTTGAGAAAAAAATAAAAGGAGCCTATCTTGAGATTTATGCTCCGGGATTTGCTCCTAAAAGAATTGCCCTATTAAATGATTCAAACATTGTTGTACGCTTGCTAGATGAGACTTTTAAAGGTAAATACGAAGACATTGCTACTCCATTTGAAGCAACAAACTCAGCTAAAGTTACAAATGCAGCTAGTAGTCACGAAAACAGGGAAGACTATAAGTTGGGTGCAACTTCTGTTGAAACAGTTCTACAGGGAAGTGTAAATGGTTTAAATACCGTTTCGAGAACCGGAGCACCTGGTGGAGGTGCGAACTTGTATTTAAATGGATTCAATTCATTAAATGCAAATAATCAGCCATTAATCATTGTCGATGGTGTTCCTTACGAAAATCAAATAACCTACTCGCAAATTACAGGCAATAATGTAAGTCCACTTTCTGACATTGATGTTAAGGATATCGAAAACTTGACGGTACTCAAATCGGGGGCATCTATTTATGGTTCGCAAGGAGCAAATGGCGCTATAATAATTAATACACTATCAGCAAAAGATGCATCCACAAGAATTACTTTTAATGCCTACACTGGTATAAATATGGAAGCTAACACCAACTATAAAATGTTGGATGCTTCAGGATATAAAAATTACCTTGTGGATATGCTTTCAAGTAAAGGTATGTTGATAAACGACATTCAGGCATTGCCATACATTAATTCGGTAAAGCCAACAGTTGAAAAATGGGGTGTATCTGGAAATTCTGATTATTATCGTTACAATCAATCTACAAACTGGCAAAACGAAGTCTTTAGCAACTCGTTGAATCAAAACTATCACCTGAACGTGACTGGTGGTAATGACGTTGCATTGTATGCTATTTCATTTGGCTATCTGAATCAGGGTGGTGCAGTAGATCAAACGTCTTTCAATCGATATTCAACGCGGGTAAACGCAAAAATAAAAATGACTGACTGGTTTAAATTTAATGCCAATATGAGTTTTGTATATTCCCAAAGAAATTTAGCATTTGAAGGTTTGAATCGTAATTTTAATCCGGTATATGCTGGTCTTCTAAAAGCTCCATTTACATCGCCTTACGTTTACAATGTATTGAATGAAACTACTCCAAACTTAGAAAACGCTGATATTTTCAATATATCAAACCCAAGAGCTATTATTGACAAAAGTAATACAACGTCAAATCGCTTCCGTTTCTTCGGAAATTTAAATGCAGTTATTACTTTCAACAAATATCTTACCGGTAGCATTTTAGTTGGTATCACAACAGATAAATCATCTGAAAGAATTTTCTTACCACAAGCAGGTTTATACCATACAGCTCTTCCAAGTGCAATTGTAACAAATGAGTCTCAACAAATGAGAGATCATTTTTTACAAATAAACACAGACACAAAGTTAACTTATAAACGAACATTCAATTACGTACACGATTTAGCTGTTCATTTAGGATCAAGATATCAGAATAGTAGCTCTGAGCTTGACTGGGGACAAGCCTACAACTCATCGAGTGACGAAATGAAAACATTGGGTGATGGTATAAATGCTTTAGCAAAAATCGGAGGTTCATTGGGTAATTGGAATACTATTTCTAATTATCTGAACATTGACTATGGTTACCTTAATAGGTATTTCATTTCATTCAATGGGGCGTTGGACGGTTCATCTCGTTTTGGCACACAAGCCGATGGCATACATATGTTTAACAACACATTTGGTTTGTTTCCATCCGTATCCTTAGCATGGTTAGTTAGCTCTGAAGATTTTATGAAATCTCAAAAAGTATTTGATGTTTTAAAAATCAAAACAGGATATTCTGTTTCCGGTAACGACGACATTGGAAATTACTCTGCCAGAGGCTACTATGTTTCTCAGGGACTATTGGGGGCTTATGGATTAGTGCGGGGAAATATTCCAAACGAGAAACTAAAATGGGAAACAAATTATAAAGAATTTTTAGGTATCGACGCTTCATTCTTTAAAGAGCGTCTTAATATTGGCGCTGATTTATTTATTAGTCAGACACACAACTTATTGGGATACAAGAATATTGATTCTGACTCAGGATTGGGAATAGCTGTTTATAACGATGGAGAATTACAAAACTCGGGTATCGATTTAAATATCTCGGGACGTATTATCGACCAATCTAGTTTCAAATGGGATATGGGTGTAAACGTTTCAACCTATAAAAACTTACTTAAAAGCAGATCTATCGATGAGAGTTTTACTACAATTGAAGGAGGTAACATCAGAACAAAAGTTGGTTCTTCATTAGGAGAATTTTATGGCTACCAAACTACAGGAGTTTTCAGTACTCAAGCCGAAGCTGCTGCAGCTAACCTGAAAATTAAAAATACTGACGGTTCTCAAGTAGCATTTAAGGCTGGTGACGTAAAGTTTGTAGACCAGAATCATGATGGTTATATTGACGAAAAGGACATGACTGTGATTGGAAATCCAAATCCAACTTTCTTTGGTTCAATCACGAATCGTTTTCAATACAAACGACTTACCTTAAGTACATTATTCAATTTCTCTGTTGGAAATTCGGTTTATAATGCCTTAAGAGCCAATCTCGAATCAATGTCAAATACCGATAATCAAACTATTGCAGCCAGCTCACGTTGGAAAACTGATGGTCAGGTAACAAATATCCCTAAAGCGGTATGGGGTGACCCAATGATGAATTCACGTTTCTCTGATCGTTGGATTGAAGATGGTTCATTTATTAGACTGAAAAGTATAACATTGGCTTATGATATTCCGTTTAAATCCAATTTCATAAACAGTGCTCAGGTTTATTTGACAGCCAACAATCTTCTAACATTCACAAAATATCTTGGCTACGACCCTGAATTTAACACAAGTAGCAATCCGCTCTATTATGGAATTGATTCAGGTGTTTCAGCTCAACCAAGAACAGTGTTGGTAGGAATAAAAGTTGGATTATAATAATTTAGGAGAGAGAGAGATTCAATACAGAAAACTGGAAGAACATCAAGTTGTACTCGTTTTCTTTCTGAAAAATAAGGGTAAATATTAAATTTAAACACATGAAACGATTCCTGTTCTAAGGGAGGAGTTCCATACGGCAACTAAAAAAAAATACTATCGTATGAAATTATCAAAAATAACAACCGGTATTACCTTATTTGCACTACTATCGGTATCATTAAGTTCTTGTCAGGACATGATAGATACAAATGCTAAAGAAGTAGTGGAAGCATCCGAAAACTACCATAATGTTTACGATGCTGACAATGCTATATGGGGGCTATATGGCAAAGTGCAAAACCTGGCTGAAAATGTTGTAGTGCTCAATGAGCTACGAGCAGACTTGATGGATGTTACTTCAAATGTGACACAAGATCAGGTAGACCTGAACTCGCATCAGGAAACAGCCGCCAATAAATACTGTGACCCAACTCCATTTTATGAAGTAATTCTGAATGCGAATGACATCTTATACAATTTCAAAAAGATGCTTGCAGAAAACAAAATTTCGAAAGCTGATTATGGTCCACGTCATTCTGATGTAGTGGCTATTCGCTGTTGGGCATATTTACAATTAGGCATTCATTTTAAAGAGGTGCCTTATGTAACAAACCCACTTTTATCAATTGACTCGCTAGCAGTAGAAGGACTGTTTCCAAAGAAAAACTTGGATGAACTAATTCCACAACTTATTAGCGAAATGGAAAGCATACCAACAAAGGAAACTAATACTCTTTCTTCTTTTTATGGCAAAACAATTACTGATAACAGTAAATCCTTCTATCTGAACCTTCAATTTATCGACAAACATATCTTATTAGGTGATTTGTATTTATGGAATGACCAGTATAAAGAAGCTGCAACCGAATATAAAGCTTACATGGATGCAGCCGATGCTCTTTCAGCTAAAACAAATATAGAAAACAAAGTCAGCACATGGGTTTGGACAAGTTCAAACGAACCACGTTTTCAAATTTGTTATCAACGTTACAAGGACATGGACGTAAACTCATTCCGTAATATGTGGAAGGAGATTTTTTATCGCAGCTCGACTGATGGCGGAAGTTCAGGAACAATTGGCTTACAGGATGAAATGATTTGGATGATGAGTTTTAGTGGCTCATCTACTTCAGTTAGTCCTTTCATTACACTATTTGCAAACACCGGTCAGGGACAATATCAGTTAAAACCATCATCGTATGCTATCGATAGTTTGTGGAATACCCAGGTGCAACAATCCAATGGTTTCGTATTTGATGGTAGAGGACGTGAATCATCTTATGATTACGTAAACGGACAGCCAGTAGTTCTAAAATATTTGTACGATTATTATGCAGTAGATAATACAGATGCTAATAAAACGATTCACTTAAATTACACTAGTTTCACTAATCAATATACAAAACCGGGAAAATGGTTCTTGTATAGAGCTGCTCTTTTACATTTACGTTATGCTGAAGCAGCAAACCGCGCCGGCTATCCACGCTTAGCCTATGCTTTGTTAAACAACGGGATTAAAGCCAACTATGACTGGGTAAAATCAAATGGAAGTACCAGAGCAGATAAAGCAGGGGTTCAATATAGTAGTTTCCCTCCGGCAAATGATTCTGTAGCTGCAATGCCTTACCCTGCCCCATTCTATTTGGATGCACGTCAAAACGATGCTCCATATACTTTCTTACGATCACCATGGAGGGACAATGGAGGTATCAGAGGTCGGGCGTTTTTACTGAATACAACAAAGCCAGCTGGGATTGTTACTACTGCCGACTCCATTCAATGGATTGAAAAAGCATTGATCAAAGAAGCTGCGCTTGAATGTGGATTTGAAGGACAACGTTGGGGAGATTTATTGCGAACTGCTCGCCGCGCGAATAAAGAAGGTAAAGGTAGCGTTGCTGATATTATGAATGCAGCGGTTGCACATAAATTTAATGTATCTACCAGCGGAAGTGCTACAATTACTGATGCAAACTTGTTTTTACCTATGAAAAAGTAAACTGAATACATATTTCACAGTTCCCTTACTCATCAAGGGAGCTGTGAACGTATTCATTTCGCGTATTATTTTCCATACAAAAATACATTTTTCCATTCTGATGGCTTGAAAGAAAGTGTAGTTTTGCATTGTTCAACTATTGAATTTCTAACTAAATAATTTATATCATGAAAAAACTATTTACTCTATTGGCAGTAATTGCCTTAACATCTCTCTATTCAGTCAAAGCAGACTGGGTAAAGAACGTACAGCTTGGGTATTATGATTTTACACTTGCCCCCTCTCCTGCTTTTACACTAGCTAACTCTAACCTCTCTGGAAATAGCACTTCAGGTGCCACAACAGTGCCCTTATCTGGCGCTACAGGTGGATACATGTATTCCGGTGTAACCAGTGGATCCGGTGGTCGTGGTACAAAAATCACCAATATGACTACCACTACTGCAAGACAAGATACCGTCTATTATGAATTTGACTGGAATCCTTATCGTTTAGGTGGACAAGAAAACTCTACAGGAACATCTGGTATATATCCTAATCAATATGGCGTTTGTATCGTTCGCGGCAGCAATGACAGTATTGTATTTGGGTTATGGTACGATCGTTGGAGCTTAAAAGCCGGAACAACTTTTAATACATCTACTGGTACTATACCATTGGGAGATCTCCACTTAATGAACATAAGTACAGATCCAAACAATCCAATGCCTGCAAAAATCATTACTCAAACAAATGCTACATCTGGTGCTCAGTGGTCATATTACACAAATACTCTTTTGCCATTTGCCATGTTGGATCAAAATTTCAACACATCGCTTTATTATGCTGCAAAATGTGATAGTATCAACCAGTCGACTGATCTTGGACCTACTTTCAAAATGAACTTATGGTACCATGTCAAAGCATCTATTGATTTTATGAACAAAAGAATAATCTCATTCGATATTACTCAAACTGGTGCTACACCTGAAAACAAAAAAAGTTTTACCAACCTTCCTTTCGTACATACCGGAGCTAATGACGTTTCACGTCTAGAGATGGCTTGTCTACGTGGAGTTAATGAAGCAGCAACTTCAGGAGCAGCTTGTAACTTTGAAGAACGGTTTGATAATATTGATATCTATACTATGAAACAAGTAGCTGCTTCAGCAAATGTAACAGTAAGATACAAAGATGCTACAGGAACTGAAATTTATACCGCCAGAGTAGCCCCTAACCAAACAGTAGGTTCTGTTTACAAAGCTATTGCCGGTGATAAAATTAATATTATTTATGGTGGTGACTACTACATTTATGATGTAAATTCTGTTGACAGTGTAGCCGTAGTTACTGGTGGTAGTGAAATTAACCTTATTTTTAATAAAGCTAATCCGGTAGGTACAGTTGTGACTATATCTGGTGCTCCTACCACATCAGAAGTCTACCATGATGTAACAGTAAATTTTGCTGTTAAAACGCCAACTTCTGATCCAGTTTCTCAAGGGAAAGTAAATATTTTGGTAAATGGTGTTGTAAAAAATGCTATTGTACCTGATGCATTGGGTATGGGTACTGTAACTTTCCCTAACTTATTAGTAGGAACCGAAAATATTAAAGCAGTTTATGTGGGCGATAGAATAGCTTATTCAAGCAGTGATACCGTAGGTGTTGCAGTTGAAATAACTCCATCAACATCAAGCACAATCCCTTATCCAGTTTATTATGATTTAGGAACAATTCCTGAAATTATGAAATACAGACTGAAGTACGTTACAACAGCTACTGCAAGAGGAAGCGTTAACTTTGCGGCCGACTCATTGAAATCAGTCGCTCTATCAACTGACACAACGACATTGACAAAAACAATGTATGCTACTTGGTCGGCCAATGCATTTGCAGCAGATAGTAAAACTGCTAACTACTATTGTTCTTCAGATCAATTAAATATACCTTATGGTAATGGAGCTCGACCAAGTTGGATATCATTTAAAACTCCTTGGTTAAACAAAGGTGCATATAACATTTATATGAATCAACGAACCAACCTTTCTACCGATGCAATGCTAACTACTACAACTATGGATGGTAAATCACTTTATTATCCTAATGCAGAGTTATCAAATTTCAATATTAGAGGTGCAAACAATAACAAAAGAAGATGGAATGCCAACACAAGTGATGGTTTGAATCAAATGCATTATTTAGGTTCAGTTGTTGTAGATGCTTCAGGTCAACATGTATTAAAACTCACATGTACAAGCACAACTGAAAGCAGCGCTAACCAGATTGCATGGTTAGATATGATGCAATTTATACCTGTTGATCAGGATTCAGTAAACGTGAATATCTCAGCATCTGTTGGTTTGGCTAAAACTTATTACCCATTATTTAATGCAGGTGGTTATGCTAGTACTTCTACAGCTTCTTATATCACTTATGCAACCTGTAACGAGATGGCAGTTCCATATCAGGTTACTGACCCTACTACTTACGATAAAACATCTTATACGCTACAACATTTAGGTGTTACTGATCCTAACTTAGGTTTAGTAGGAGTTGATTACGTAGTTATCTTCAAAAATGATCAATGGACACGGGTTAGTGAAGGTGCGGTTATTACTTCTGACTCAACTTATACTTGCGACTTAGCTAATGGAGACTATTACTATCAGGAATTTAATTATACTGAAAGTTCAACTACATCAGGTGCATTAGGATCACGTTTATGGATTAAAGATGGAACATTTACAGTAGGTGGACAAACTGCTGTAAAAAATGCAAATGCATCAACAATCAAAACGTATGCTATTGGAAAAACTCTTACTGTAAAAGGGATTAAAGCCGGAGCTAAAATTACAGTAACTGACCTATTGGGTAGAACAATAATGAATGCTGTTTCAACATCAGATGTGTTTACTTCTACAATGAAACAAGGATCTGTTTATATTGTAAAGGTTATTTCTGCAAATGATTATAGTACTACAAAAGTACTGGTTAAATAAACAGTAGATATTCAAAATTATTGAAGAGGCAGTCTTTTACAGACTGCCTCTTTTAGTTGAAAAATACTTTAGTCATAAGGAAATAATTTGATTTACTAGTATTTACGTTAAACTAGTCCTAAAACATATGAGAATTAGTCAACACACACATTGGGCTTTAGAAAATGTTTAATTTAAAGTATACTGAATTCTTTTTAATAAAAAAGTACAATTTTCCATTAGCTAAGATAAGTTCTATTTCTATCTTTGTATCATAATTAATTAGCTATGTCTGGCTTCAACAATTATCTTTCAGCAATTATCAAGCTAGTTGAATAGTAAGTCAATCAGGAAACACTTTCAATGATTGATTGTATTGAACTAAATTGAGAATAAAGTCAATCATTAAACTAATACATGTATAAATAATAACAAAGTCATGAAACACAAAATTTCACTTCTGGTCATTGCCTTATTGAGCATTGTTACTTTCTCACAAGCTCAAAACATGAGTAGTAATAACATAACCTACACATTAAGCAGTGTTGACAATACCGCATCTATAACCGGAAATACCATTATGCTTCCTGTTACACTTGTAATTCCGGATACTGTTCGCTATAAATCTGTTTTGTATAAAGTTACCAGCATTGCAAATAATGCATTCTTAAACAACTATAACCTAACCGGAAAATTAACAATACAAGCAACAGGTCTTAAAACGATTGGTGCCAATGCCTTCTCTGGTTGTTCCGGACTAAAAGACACACTTAGCCTACCAACGACTCTTACCAGTATTGGAGCATCTGCATTCTATGGCTGTAATTTATTAACGGTAATTTCGGTGCCAAGTGGATTAACCAGCATTGCTGCCAGCACATTTCAGGCTTGCACGAAAGCTACAAAAATTATTATTCCTTCAACCGTTACTACCATTGGTGATTATGCATTTGAAAGTTGTACCGGTTTAACCGATATAATTGCGATTCCATCAACAGTAACAAGTATTGGTGTTTCTACATTTCGTAATTGCAATATTGGTGTAAAAGTAGATCCTGCCAATGCTAATTATTCAAGTTCGAAAGGGGTACTATACAATAAAACACTTACTACATTAATTCAAGCTCCTATTGACATAGCCGGTATTGATACGATTCAATCTTCTGTAACTTCAATCGGTACTTATGCATTTTACAAGTGTGCTTCTTTAACCGGAATTGTGCTCCCAAATTCATTGCTCACCGTTGGAACTTATGCCTTCTCAGGTTGTTCAAAAATTGCAACTGCATTAACAGTTCCCGCAGCAGTTACTTCAATTGGCAAATTTGCGTTTCAAGGTTGTAGTAAATTAACTACAGTAATTTCTCCAACAATTCGTGTGTTTGCAGGAAGCTTTGATGCTGCTGCTGTCAAGTTTACACTAACCGGAAACATAGATGCCCGTGACTTTAAATTTATACGTGATAGTACAAGCATGACCACGTTGGATTTAGGAAGTGCCACTATTATAGCATATACAGGTACAGGTGGAACAAATAACTGCGATTATGGACTTTCTTCTCACTCAACTCTTGTTAGTGCTGTTTTCGCTGCCAATACAATTCCACAATTCGCATTCTCTTATGCTAACACACTATCTACTGTTAGCACAGTCTATCCGATTCTAACTGTTACAGGTAAAACTTCGTTTAAATCAATCGTTTTTCCTACAACTGTTACTGCTATAGATAAATATGCCTTTGGTACTTGTACTGGCTTTGTCGGAGCATTCAACATCCCCTCTACTATCAAAACGATTGGCAATGGTGCATTTATTGATTGTGCCGGAATTACAAACTTCACACTTCCATCTGCACTGACAGCTATAGGTGATAATGCTTTTGAAAGATGTATTGGATTAAATCAAGCTTTAAGTTTCCCAACTTCCCTCCTAACCATTGGAAGCTATACTTATTCGGCCTGTACGAACATTCCGGGAGTCATCGATATTCCGGAATCTGTAACTACAGTTGGTACTTATGCATTTCAAAGTTGTCGTAAAATTACGTCTATCACCTTTCCTACTACGTTGAAGGTGATTCCAGCCGGAATTTGTTCAAATTGCGATTTACTTTCAAACATTAACTTCCGTGAAGGATCAACAAGTATTGGTGCTAATGCTTTTGAGTATTGTACTAAGTTAACCAGCGCAGCCATTCCAAGCACAGTAACAACATTGGGTGGCTATGCTTTCTATGAATGTGTTGGAATAACTGATATCTCATTACCAACAACACTTACAAGTATTGGTACTTATACATTTTATTATTGTACCAGTCTAAAAAACATAACACTACCAACTGCTCTTACAACTATTGGTGATTATGCATTTAGCAATTGTGTGAATATACCTGCATTTACAATGCCGGCTACTTTAAAAACAGTAGGACAGTATTCCTTTGCCAGCTGTACAAAGCTGACAAGTATTGCTATACCTGACTTAGTTACTGCACTTCCAAATTATGCATTTATTGGATGTAATGGATTAACCAGTGTAACTTTGCCAGCTGCTTTAACGAGCATTGGAACCTATACATTCCAGAACTGTAGCTCATTGAATACCATTACATTTCCAGGCACTTTAAAAACAATTGGAGATCTTGCCTTTGGAAATTGCACTTCATTAGGGGCAGTTACAATACCTGCTGCTGTTACAACTATTGGAAACTATACTTTCTCTAACTGTAGTGCTCCATTGTTTGTCGATCCAGCTAACACGGCTTACAGTAGTTCTGACTCTATCTTGTTTAACAAAGCTATGACAACATTGATTCAATGCCCTATTTTCAAAACAGGATCATATACAATACCAAGTACTGTAACAACTCTTGGTGCTTATTCTTTCTACTTCAGCAAACTTAACAGTATATTTATTCCATCATCAGTAACAACAATTGGTACTGCTGCATTCTTCAACTGTACAGCTTTACAAAGTATTATTACCAATAGTGCTGCCCCAGCTGATTTAACCAATTCTACAGATGTATTCTACAATATAAACAGCAACTGTATACTATATGTGCCATTCGGTTCAAAAGCCCAATATCAGGGAGCTCCTCAATGGAATAATATAAGTAGAGTAATTGAAGCAACAACTGCTGTATCTAATCCAACAGCAACTAAGTTCAAGGCGAGTGTAGTAAACGGACAAGTACTGGTTTCCAATTTGGAAGTAGGAAAATCAATAGAGATTTATACACTCAATGGAACGCTGATCTCACGCTCTATAGCTAACAATGAAACAATATCTGTTAGTTTACCTGCAAAAGGAATTTATATTGTTCGTGTTGGAACCCAGAATGTAAAAGTAATTAACGACTAATTCTATTTTCAAACACAATAAATTACAAAAAGGGCCATGCTATATTATTTAGCATGGCCTTTTTCCTTATTGTAGCCCTTATAAAGCAATCTTTTATCACTACCAAAGGAGTAAACAATACATCAATTCAAACTTAAATTTAGCCGGTGTTAACCGGCTAAATTCGTAAATATAATAGTTTTCCACTTAACTTTTTGACGTTTTTATTGTTATAAAACTGAAAACACTACCTTTGTATTCTAACCCAAGATTATTAATATGAGAAAAACAAATACTACACTCAGAAAGCTACTAATTATTGCATTATTGTTCACAATAGCTTCTGAAATGTATTCGGAGTCACCCTACCGTAAAAATATATACAATTCATTCATTAATCGTCAAATGTATAAATGGGAAGCCATTATTCGTACCATGGATGCTATTCCCGAACCTACCACCATAGACCAAAAATTAGAGCACATAGATTATTACTATGGTTATAGTGCACATTTAATTGGAAAAAAGCAATACAATGAAGCAGAAAGCGAAATTAGCAAAGCCGAAGTGCTTGTCAACAATCTGATTCGAATTTCGCCGAAAAATGCAACTGTTTATGCCTACAAAGGAGCATTTATAGGTCTCAAAATAGCGAGCAACAAACTCAAATCAATCTATTTAAAATCAGAAAGCAATGATTATATCAACAAAGCACTGGATTTAGATCCCCATAACGTACAAGCCCTTATCGATAAAGGAAATATGTTATTCTATTCTCCATTCGTATTTGGAGGAAATAAGAAAGAAGCACTAAATTATTATCTGACAGCAGCATCATTGCTGGAAAAAAATAAAGACACCAACCAAAACTGGAAATATTTAAATTTGCTTACTGTTATTGGCCTTGCTTATGATAAAGAAGATATGCCTAATGAAGCTAAAATCACCTATGAAAAACTACTTCGTAAAGAACCTAATTACAAATTGGTGAGGGATGAACTTTACCCAAAACTACTCCACAAACTAAAAAATTAAGAGCTTTTATCAACAAATTACTAATAAACGTTATTTTATCGTCCGTATTTATATCGCAAACGATACATATCACTATATTTGTATCGCAAACGATATAAATACACAAATAATGTTGTTGGAAGATACTAAACTTACTTACAGGCTAGTGTCAAACAACAATTAAAAAACAAAGAAGATATGAAAACAAATTTTTATCAATTTACTGCCACCTCATTACAAGGCAAAGAAGTCAATACAGCGAATTACTCAGAAAAGGTAATACTTGTAGTCAATACAGCCAGTAAATGTGGCCTGACACCACAATACGAAGGACTAGAGAAGCTTTACAAAGAATACAAAGACAAAGGTTTGGTTATTCTGGGTTTTCCGTGCAACCAGTTCGGGAATCAGGAACCGGGAAGCGAAAAGGAAATCTCGGAAGGCTGCCTTATCAATTATGGAGTCTCATTCCCAATGTTCGCTAAAATAGAGGTAAATGGACCCAATGCACATCCTATTTATAAGTATTTGAAAAATGAATTACCCGGATTTCCAGGGAACAATATCAAATGGAACTTTACCAAGTTTATTCTCGATAAGAAAGGAAATCCTATTAAACGATTTTCACCGCTAACTAAACCTGAGAAAATGCGATCAGTAATAGAAAAGTTATTAGCCGAATAATACTACAACAATCATTTATGACGTACGATCAATTAAAACTCGAAAATCAGATATGTTTCCCGCTATATGCAGCCTCAAGACTTATTATAAGAGCTTATCAGACCGATTTGGATAAGTTGGGGATAACATATCCTCAATACCTGGTATTAATGTTGCTCTGGGAACACGAAGAGCTTACGGTGAACAAAATTGCCGAAAAACTCATTTTAAATACAAACACAGTGACTCCATTACTAAAAAGGATGGAAACAGAGCAGATTTTGACGCGTATTCAGTCTAAAACCGACCAACGTAAAGTACTGATTGCACTCACTGAAAAAGGGAAAGAAATGCAGGTAGCAGCCGCCGAAATCCCATTTAATCTATTAAATAGATTAAACATTAGCATGGATCAAACTCAGTTGGACGAAGCATTGAAACTAAAAAGTAGTTTATACAATCTAATCAGCACCCTTGAAAATATGGATGCAAACAACAAAACAATTTAAAACAACTATCATGAAAAAAGCATTCATTTTCGTACTAGCGATAATAGCATTTTTACCGGCTATAGCTCAAAAAGAAACGACTCAGTTCTATAATTTCAAAGCAAAGAGTATTGATGGGAAAGAAATAAGTATGAAGCAGTACGAAGGTAAAGTGGTACTTATTGTGAATACTGCCAGCAAATGT
>Ga0302215_10000118_pt1 | contig 60152 bp, 37 predicted proteins | sample II_Fen_N3_1_FD_194580 | JGI IMG/M metagenome (GOLD analysis project Ga0302215, IMG submission 194580) | Peat permafrost microbial communities from Stordalen Mire near Abisko, Sweden - II_Fen_N3_1 | ecosystem: Environmental > Terrestrial > Soil > Wetlands > Permafrost | place: Sweden: Abisko... | reverse complement strand
CTTCATATTTTTCATTTTTTAATGGGAATAAACCTAAATAGTCTCTACGTCCTTCATACAATTGTCCATTTCTTCTAATATACCTATCATGTTTCAATACCCAAAATAGAGGCTGCCTAGCTTGTCCTTCTAAAGTCAATCCGTGTTTATCCATAGCTAGCACTACCAATGGTTTCTTTGGAACAAACCACCAGGCAACTCTCATACCCACAAGTAGCATTATTGGTGACAATAGAAAAAAAACAATAACCCATTTTCGTATTTTCTTCATATTTGAAAGTTTAATATCGTCGTTGATACTACATTTATAGAATTACCGATCGCCCACAAAAGGAGGCGATTGGTAATTCTATAAACATTCATGAACTACCTTACTTTAAACTATTAAACGAATCGGTATATGTTCCGGTAATGGTAACATTGGTACCTTTGGTAACAGAGCCAAAAACAGTAATGGTAGAACCGGCACCTGCAAATTCCAATGTGGCTCCACTGTTTAATATCAAGTTACCGAAAATTACCAGACTACCTTCTATTTTTAGTTTTGAGTTGGCATTAATTATCAGTGATTTTCCGGAAGCACCAAAAGATAAAGAGCCTTTCATATAAAATAAGCCACCGCTGTTTATATTGAGTTGTTCACTTACAGCCAGCGAACCGCACCAGGTTAGATTTGAATTTACATTGATGCCAGATAAACTAGCAGCTCCATTGTAGGCAAGAGTTTCACCAGAATTCACATTCATCCAGTTCCCACCTGTGTAGGTTGGATATTGCGTGCAATCAATGGTGGTAGGTTGTCCTGTAGTAGGGTCAACACTTAAGAGCTTCAATATCTTTAGCCCTCCGAATCCATCTGCTACAAAAACATACCCATTACTGCTTATCACGAAATTTGCCGAGCCGGCAAGAACCAAATTGCCGAAATCAACCAGGTTATCAATTTTGTTTGAAACAATCTTGTGAACTGTTACTCCTGCAGCACCATTAGCCACAAATATGTGTTCGTTATTAATGGAAACGGCATTACTTACCACCTCACTGACATTGATTGTCGGATCGGTCACTGTAGCTACGGGAATGGTATTGATTTTAGTCCCTGTGGAAAGATTATAGACTCCCACGCCATGATCTCCTTCGGATGTCAATACCGAGTTATTGTAAAAATCAATTGTTCTTTTAGCCTGAGCAACATCTGTACTGGTGGAAAAATTGGATATTTTAGTCAGTGTTGTCGGGCTCAGTACGTTTATTGTACCGTTTTGGAAGGCTATAACTTGTCCGTTGTTCACTCCTACAGCCCTCAAATCCGATAGAGCCAAGCTTGCCTGTAATTTATTATCGTTACTCGTATATGCCCCAATAACCCCGTTGCTACCAGATACGGCATACACGTAATTGTCGGCGGTTTTCACATCGGTACCCACATAGCCGGTCAGACCTGTTAGCTGAATGTCATCAGATAAGTTACCGGAATTGAGCTTCATCTTCATAAGCACTGCCGGTCCCGTTCCATTATCGGAATAGGAATCTTTCGCTCCAGCCATATACAAGTAGCCATCTGCATAACACAACGAACTAATATCGGTATCTGGGAAAACGGCACTCTGCACCAACTTAGGTTTATTGGGATCGGTAATATCTATTACGTCAATGCCACCAAGATATTTATCACCCTCGTAGTTGTACGACACGTACGCCAGCGTACCCTGAACTGCAACGTGAGTGGCTCTCAATGTCAATCCATTGTAGGTAGGTGCCGCCACTTCGGCTATTAATGCTAATGGCATATCACTGACCACACTACTCGTTGTTGTAGTGCCTGAACCGGCTGCCCGTGGGGCTTTTTTAGCAGTAGAAGCACTATCTAGCGGAATTACGCCACTGTTGGCCTGACTAAGTCTGGCTGCGAGGTTATCGCTTTGAATAACAACAGGCACGTTTTTTTTACTGATATCTGTTGTTGCACAACCTAATAAAATGAATGCACTTAAGCATATCGGCAGGATAGGATTTTTTTTCATGATTATTTGTTTTTTAATTTATGTATTAAAAGATTTAGAAACTTTCTACTTGTAAATTATTAGTTGACAATCCATATTTTGGTATTTAAAACCGCCTTTGATAGGAGACTGATACATCAATTTGATTTCCTTTTTGTCCTAACTTATATTCCTGATTATAGATAGAAGTTGAGATAGACAGAATATTCATTCTTTTTATGCTGCGTTTGTACCCAAGAGACACTCCTTTTGAGATCAGCTTATAGCTAGCATTATTATAAGCAAGATTCGCATTTGCATCATCCGGAGATATTCCATAGTTTACACTTACGCTCAGATAATCATCAGAGCCCCCCAAATAATATCGAGATATCGCAGTATATGAATGTGATATATTATTTCCTCCCGGAACTAATGTCACCCTTACACTAAACCAGTAATTTTTGTAGTATTTTGATAAGCTACCAACATATATCCAGGTAGAGTTACTAAACTTCAGATATCTGAATCCAAGTTCAGCCTCAAAACTTTTGGGCAACGTCGCATACAAGGAGGTACCAGCCCTATAATGAGGAAATACAGATGAAACATCTGATATTCCCACATTCGCGTATGCATACAACCCTTTGCAAATCCGGGGGTAAGCATCTATCTCTGCTTGCAAGGCACTGTTTCCAAAACGAGTTCCATGATTCACACGGCCTATTATTGATCCAAGCGGTGTGTATCTGGAATATTCAACATTCATAATCTGCCAGGGAGACTTATGTAAATAATCGCCGTAACCACTATCAAACCACGTAAGATCATATCCCACACTTGCTTTATTGAGGGAAGATGCATCGTTTATATCAAGCATTAGTGCTCTGATGGTTGTATTAGCTGGATCTTTTTGCAATATCATTGCTGCTATTTGATAAGCCTCTATATATTTTTTTTTCGATTTGAGTATTTTAATTTTCCTGAGTAATAAATCTTTTGAGTCTGGATGATATTGTAAACCCTGATTACAGTATTCCAACGCTGTGGATGAATTATTATTCCAATACTCCAGGTCTGTTATAGCAACCGAAGCGTCTTCAAACTCAGGATACTGTTTAAGTATTGATAAAAATTCAACTCTGGCACTGTCACTTTTATCTGTCCACGTATAAATCCGTCCTAAAAAAACTCTTATATCATTATAATCAGGACTTTTCTTTAAGGCAAAATGACATAACTGTACAGCTAACGGATAATTTTTTTTATCGAAAGCTGCCTCTCTGGCCAGTCGGAATAGAGAATCGGAACTGAGGTTCTCTTGCGCAAAAGTCATTGCACATAAGCTAAGCAGTGTGAAAAAGAATAAAAAAAATCTTTTCTTATATATATTGATAATTAATATGTTCATAAGCTTATTGGATTGAATTCGTTATTATCCATAGATTGTAAAGAAATGCTGATAATTATCTCATACTATATTTAGTCAAAATACTGTCCGGTAACATCTTTTTCTTCGTTATCATTCTGTCATTACGCTGTATGAAGTTATTCATCAACTGAGTTAATCTAGCTCGTTCTTTGTCATCATTGTTTACCAGATCCAATCCCATATTAGATGATAATTGGAATAAACTGTTGCCGCTTATCATATAATTGCCAGATAAATATTCGCTTACACCTTGCTTTGTTGGGATTAACGGATAATTGCTTCTGTTTCTAAAATAACGAACTGTGTCTAACCCAGCTCCCAGCCATGTAACCAAAGAAGGTGATTTAATGTGGTATTGGCTTTTTAAATAAGCCAATAGGCTGGGAGTAATATCCAGATGAGACACCACAGCTGAAAACTTAGCAGTCCGCTTCAACGTGGGGCTATAGATAATCAACGGTACATGGTAACGGTCTATTTTGGTACTCATTGGGATGTCAGGCATTCGATGATCACCGGTAATAATAAAAACAGTGTTTGCAAAAGACGGACGTGATGTATAAGATTTAAAAAAATGGCGTATTGCATCATCCATATACATAATGGAAGCGTATTGTGGTTTATATTCCCGATGCTGTTTAATAGATGCGGCATCAAATTTCAAATCTTGCATTCTTTTTTCAAACAGAGCATCATATTTATTCTGATCATTTAATTTGAACGGACTATGGGTAGCAATAGTCAGTAAAATATTGATTTGATGTGTATTATTTGGCAGCTTATCCAATTCTGCCAAATACCTTCTGAATAATTCTGAATCACCGTATCCCCAGGTAAATCCCTGAGGATTTGCAGGTAATTTTTTATATGAGTGATCATAAGTTGCTTCATCATAAATATGATTTACATGCTGTTGCTCCATAAAGAGTTTCATGTTATCAAACTTTGAATCTCCGCCGTAAGAAAAAGATGATTTATATCCATTGGCTGCCAATATACTGATAAGACCCAGATGTGAAGGCATATGTTCTCCCAGTTCGGCAAACCCGTGCTGACCGTAGGGAAGAGAACCCAAAACAGAGGGGGAAACACTAAAGGTTCGTCCTGCACTACTCAGACAGTTTTCCCAATAAAGACTATGCTGTGACAATGAATCAATAAAGGGCGTAAAACTACCCAGATAGGCATTCTCATTAGTAAAAGCCCTGCCCAACCCTTCTACAATAACAATAACAACATTAGGAGACGTGTTGCCTTTATTGAAAAAAGGAGATAACACATCCCTCGTGCTATCGGCATGAAGAAAAGGGTAATTTGCATCATCTTTAAACACAAAGTTATTGACACACCCACTTTCGTGACTATTTCCAACCAGGTTATCAGCAAACTTTTCTGATATTTCGTCAAAAATATCCCGTTCCGGCTGTGGAAAGTAATATTGCCATACTGCATTATAGAAATAAATCGATTTGTTTAATGTCAGGTTATTATTATATTCAGACCCAAATTTCGGAGATAGAGAAACTTTATTAAAACTTAGAACAATACCCGCTAAGCTAAGAACTAGAAATGTCACTGCTACAGCTTTAGTCACTTTGATAAACCGTGGAAAAAAAATGAATGCTAAAACAAAAATCGCCAGCATACAACAAAGCGTCAATATCATAGTCAGATTAACGGCAGATCCTACTGTCAGTTTAATTTCAGCCATCGAGTATTGAAACACATCGCTTCCCAAGGGATTAAGAGCTACCGAAAAATACTTAATCAGCATAAGGTGCCCCAATGCGATAATGATGGATAAAACGATCAACAACACCTGGGAGAGTCTCCTTGAAATAAAATAGATAATTCCGGTGAAGACTAACAAATATCCGGCAATCGTGCAAAAGAAAAGTAAATCCGACAGTAATGCTGTACTAATGAAACCAATCATTCGGGATTTGATATTTGTATCTAGTTGATTAGCGAACAGTTCGTAAATGCGTAATAAAAAGACAAATGAAAGCAGCACTGTTGCGTAGGATGAAAAAAGGTTCAACAGAGTCCAAAACTTATTGACTTTAGTTGTTGGATTACTATCTACTTTGGTCTGGTTTTGTGTAGTCTGCGCTTCTCCTGATTTAAGATTAAGGTTGATTTGATCTGAGGACATTTTCATTGCAGGAATAAATGATAATCCGGTCACAGTGATGTTTTTCGTTTCAGCTCCCTTAAAAACAAGCTTAATGGCAGATACTTGATTTGTTTCAACTGCTATGGGCAGATACTTCACATATAATGCCCCCCCAATAGCTTCAATAGAAGCGGAATTGCCCCAACTAATGCCATCTGTACTCACCTGATAATTAGCAGGTGCAGTGGTTGTAATAGTACTGGACAAATTTTCAGTGCTTATCACGAAAGCTTGTGTGGTTGACATATCTCCTACTTTGGAGATGAAGTCACTATTTGTTGGAGTTACATTGATAGTAGGAGTCTGCCCTGTTGTTATTATGGAGGAAACATCGTTTTGCACATCGTTTCCTTCAGTTTCTATATCAATTTTTGACTTATCTTTTTCCATAACAAGTATATTTCAATTTAAATGATCAAACGTCTTACAGCTTAGTCATCGCGTCATCCCTTAGTTTTGCAATTTCATCTTTCACCGTATCGTAAATTCGACAACAAACATCAAGTGCTTCGGGTAGTTGATTCAAATTTTCTCTGCTTTTTGCATTTATTTCTATAGTAGCAAGGTGCTTAATCATTTCGTTCATTTGTAATACACCCACACCCCCTTTTAATTTATGAGCAACTTTATTTACAGTGTCCCAATCGTTAGTCTGAATTATGCCTGCTTTTAATTCCTCTAATGCTTTTGGAACTGTATCCAGAAATGTATTCAGTATCTCCAATGTAAAATCATCATCTTCCATTTCCAGCACATTTGTCATGTCGTACAGCGGCACATCCCCAGACCCTACTTGTTGTTCTATTGCTTCTGCCTCAATATTTTCGTTAGTCACTTTGTTTGCAGGCTGTGTAGTGAGTTCCTTTTCTTCCTGATCTTTTCTTATCAGTTTTCTAATAACATACAATAATTCGTCTATTACAAATGGTTTCGGGACAAAATCATTCATTCCCACTTCTATGCAATGCTCTTTTTCCCCTTTTAAGGCCGAAGCAGTCATGGCAATAATAGGAACCTTCAAACCAAGTTCGTTTCGTATCACAGTTGTTGCTTCATAGCCATCCATTTCCGGCATTTGTATATCCATGAGCACAAAGTCATATAAAGCAGCAATTTTTCTTAAAATTTCAACTCCAATCTTTCCATTATTGGCCATATCAGCCCTGATACCCACTTTCTTAAGTGTATGAAATGCTACTTTTTGGTTAATCAAATTATCTTCAAAAATAAGACAGCGCATCGGGGGTAAAGGCTGAACAGATACGAGTTCAGTTGTACTATTTTTCGATATTGCTTGTTCTATTTTTACTTGTTTTGCTTTTGTGTAAGGAATACTGAAGTAGAAAATACTTCCCTTACCGAGTATGCTGCTCACACCTATCTCTCCTTGCTGTAATTCCACCAGACTCTTACATATTGACAATCCCAAACCCGATCCTCCGAATTTTCGTGTGGTATCGGAACTAGCTTGCACAAAAGGTTGAAATAATTTTCCTAAGCCTTCTTCGCTTATTCCGATTCCCGAATCTTCTATAATGAACTCAATAATTACTTTATTGTCTCCCTGGTTTTCATGCTGTAGTTTCAACTTTACGAATCCTTTGGCAGTGAATTTCAACGCATTTCCTATTAGGTTGTTTAATATCTGGCTTAGACGAGATGGATCTCCCTCTAACATGACGGGGGTATCAGATGGCAGCTCAATTGAAAAAAGAACTCCTTTTCTGCTGGCTTCATGTGAGAAAACGTTGTTTACAGAAACAAGAATTTCATTCAGGTCAAACAGTACATGTTCAATATTTAATTTTCCGGCCTGAATTTTTGAAACATCAAGAATATCGTTAATTAAAACCCTGAGATTATATGAAGATACCTTCATCGCTTCCATATATTCCTTTTGTTCTGCAGACAAAGGGGTTTGTTCCAGTAGATTAATCATGCCAACAACACCATTGAGCGGAGTACGCATATCGTGGCTCATGGAAGCCAGAAAACGTTCCTGAGAACTGGCGGCATCTTCTGCTTTTTGTTTTGCTTCTTCAAGTTCCTTTTCACGAATTACAGAATCTGTAATATCTTTTGTTATACCTCCTACACCAATCAACCTGTTATTCTTGTCATAAATAGGGAATTTTACGGTTTCGGTATATAGCACGGAATCATCATTAGTCAATAGCCTATCATAAAATGTCATCGGTGTGTTTTCAGCAATTACACGAGCGTCATCAATTCTTGAAAGCTCAGAATTGTAAATGTCCAACGGATTTAATTCAGTGTTTGATCTTGCCAATTCGCGTAATTGTTCATATTCTTCTTTCTTGGTATTAGTTAGAATATAAATACCATTTTCATCTTTTGCAAACATGGCCGAGGTTGCATTGTCCATAAAACTTTTCAATAGCTGTTTGCTTGTTTCACTTGCTTGTTGAGCAGCAATCAATTCCTCTTCTCTTCTTACCTTGTCAGTGATGTCATTTATAATAACTCCAATATAAGACAGTTCCTCTGCTGAGTTATATAAAGGAAATTTATAGGTTGTAATAAAGATAGTTTCGCCTGAATGAACTGTCATTTTCTCTTGAAGATTTAAGGGTTGTTTATTCTCTAAGACAAAAGCATTCCCTTCTTCTATACTCTTTCGTAATTCGGTGTCCTTCATATATTCGTTGTGATGCAGACCAATCAACTCTTGTTTGGTTTTGCCATTGAGGTGAGCACAGACATCATTCAACAGTGTAATTCGTTCTTGTAAATCAAGTATCATAGCAGGATAAGGAATATTATCCAGAAAGTCCTGAAGCAAACGCTTGGTTGTCGCAATTTCCACTTCCTTCATTCTCAATTCGGTAATATCTACCAAAACTTCCAATGAACCTACGAATTGTCCATCATTGTCCCTTTCAGCAATTGCCGACAAAAGACAAGTTATGATAGTTCCGTTTTTTTTGATAAACTGGAATTCTTCGTTAAAGCAGTTGCCGTTTTTTATAAAAACAGGCCATACAACTTCTCTGGAATATTGAAGTGATTCAGGAGTTACAAAACGAGATAATTTTTGTCCAATCACTTCTTCTCGGGTATATCCCATTACTTCCAGCCAATAATCGCTGACAGTGATTATATCACCCCCTGCGTTTATGGAGTAAAGCATAGCAGGAGTTGAATTGTATAAGCTATGAAATCGTTCTTTTGCTTGTTGGAGAGCTTCTTGTTGCCGGAGTTCATTGGTGATATCATGGGAAAAAGTCAGGACACCCCATACCTGTCCGTCAGCATCTTTTAAAGGAGTTTTAGTGGCAACGAAAGTATGTTCTACTCCTTCAATAACACTAGGTTCGTTTGGAATAATAAGAATTTGTCCGCTATCTATAACATCCTGGTTGTCTGCCCAAAAACCGGTGATTCCTTTCTCTGGATTACCTTTTACTAATTCTTCCGGGAAGCCTAATTCCAGATCGTCTTTACCTGTAAAATCAGATGTAGTCAGATGCATTGCATTAGCAAAAGCCAAGTTTGCCATTATGTACCGGTGTTCTTTATTCTTAATGGAAATAAAATCAGGAGCACTATCTATTATAATACTTAATAACGCATGTTGTTTTTTCAAATCTTCCTGTAATCGCTCTCTCTCCTGTTGCGCATGCTTGCGATCAGTTACATCTTTCCGAAAAATTCCAATCGCGAATAAAACGCCATTTTTGTTAAACAAAGGGAATATGGTTGAAAGAAATACTATGTCCTCTTTATCCGAACGTGAAAATACTTCTTCAGTTTCAATATATCTTTTTTTGTTAACTACCGAATCTAGATCCTTAGTAACATATTGCAAAAAACGGTCGTCTTCTATATATTCAGTGTAATGTTTACTGACAACATTCTCCTTTGTATCTTCCCATAAACTTAAAGCATATTGGTTGATAAATTCAACCTTTCCTTCTAAGTTAATTATGCTGGCATAATGCGGTATATTATCTATGTACGCCTGCATCAAATACTCATTGTACTCGGCTTTGAGTCTGTATAGATCAGCATCACGTCTGGTACTCTCTAATTCAATTGTATGTTCAATAACCTGAGTTCTGTCAGTCATAATGGTTCCTACTCCATATATCTCTCCATCGTTGGAGAATAGTGGAAATTTGGTATAATTGAAGTGCATTATTTTTTTTGTAATGGGATGTAGCATATCACACTCAAAGGCAACATTTTGCTTTGATTTGAAAACTTGATGATCCATCTCTCTAATGACCTCATTTTCTTCTAAACCTGACAAGGTATCAACTTCTTCTTTTAGTTTATTCTTGAGTTCTCCACAGGGCATTCCATAAATATCTGCAAAAGCCTGATTAACTTCAATTAGCTTTCCGGCAATATCAATGGCATAAATTGGGTTTGTTGCATTGTTAAAAAATCCTGAAAGTACTCTTCTTGTACATAATGGTCCGACGCAAACCCACTTCTGCTCAGATTCTAGTGCTCTGGGTTGATTATAGTATTTAATTTCTCCTGTATATTTAACTACTCCGTATTCGTTGAACATTGGAAATATCGTCATAAAAACAGTATATTTCTTACCTTTATGTTCAACCAACAGTTCAATGGTTTTTCGTTCTCTATTTTGAATTGCAAGACTTCTTGCTGTGTTTATTTTCTTTATATCTTCATCCGACCAAAGGTTCAATTCGATTTTGCCTACAATCCCTTCTAAGGAAGAATCATAGAGTTCCAAAAAAAGTTTATTGGCCCAAACAATTGTATTATCAGCCTTTCTGATAGCAATATGGGCTTCTATATTCTCAACCAGATTTTGAAATATCGTAGCTTGTTCTTTTGTTGCTTCAAGCAACCTTTCTGTTTCTATCTGTTGATTTTTCTCTTTTGTTATATCTTTTAATACACACTGAATTAGAAGGTCGTTATTAAAATCTCTTAGGTACGTCAGCGACTCAACGGATACCCAACACAGCTCGCCTGACTTTTTACGGAATTGTATTTCTAAAGCTTTCTCCTCGCTACGCCGACTTTTAATTATATCTACAAAAATTCTCCTTTTACTGTCACCTGTATATCTGTGATTAACAAACAAGAAAACATCCTTATCGACAACTTTAGAATGTGATTTGCCAACCATTTTAGTAAACGATTGATTGGCATAGGTAACCATACCATTTGAGGAAAGAAAAACGATAGGCAATACTGAATCTTCAATTAGATAATGAAACAGGTTATTGTCATTCCCGAATTGTTGATATGTATTTGGAATACCAAACAGTTTATCATTTGATTTTGCATCCTTTTTGTTCATAACTTTAAATTCTAAATGTAATCTTGAATCTATTGTGATATTTGCTACCAACCTTTCAACTTTTTGTTGATTCCTTCTTAGCAAAACCTCCCCGGGTCATTTCACCCCACCCCGTAGTTTCTTTTAATACCATCTTTAGAATTCCTCTAATGGCTGCTCCAACTACACAAAGATGAAAAATAAAAGGTTCTAACAGAACTGCTAAGAGCAGTTTTGGCACATCTCGTTTTTCCTTGTACTGCCGAAAAGTAAATGTTTCAATCAATATTGAAAATGCAGAAAAAAGATAACCAAAACATATTATGAAAAGTAGCAATAAAAAGTAAAAGCGCCATTCAAGCATCCCCAACGCAGCATAGACAATAAAAAATATCCAACCGGTAAACTCAATAATGGGAGCAAGGAATTCAAAGAAAAACCAATACGGATAGCTCAACAATCCGAGAACCCTATATTTACGATTAAAGAACATCTTCTTGTGTTTCCAAAGAGTTTCTACGGTTCCTCTGGTCCACCTATCCCGTTGACGCCATAAAATCTTGTAGCTAATAGGCACTTCGGTCCAACATAATGGGTCTGAAATATATCGTACAGCATAAGGAAGTTTGTTATCTTCCATATACAACCTCATACGCACTACCAGTTCCATGTCTTCACCCACAGTTTTGGTGTCATAGCCTCCCACAGTTAATGCAATTTCTCTATCAAACATGCCGAAGGCACCAGAAATAATCAGCAGCCCGTTCAATTTACTCCAAGCCATCCTTCCCAATAAAAAAGCCCTGATGTATTCTACCGTTTGGATTCTGGCCAGCATATCCTTTGGCACATGCACTTTCGTTATTTTACCCCCTTCCACTTCGCACGAATTTGCCACACGTATCACACCTCCGGTAGCAATCACACGTTTATCAGTGGTTAACATAAATGGCTTCACCATCCGTAACAGAGCATCCTGCTCCAGAATACAATCCACATCAATGCAAGTAACATATTTTTTTGAAGCAATATTCAATCCCACATTTAGTGCATCTGCTTTGCCTCCATTGACCTTGTCAACAACTACTAATTTTTTATAGGCCGCATTTGTACTTTTATAAACACCCCTTACGGGTTTGGTTACAACTCTTTCGTTTACAAAATACGGTACTTTAATTAAGCTATATGCATCTATTAATTTTTGGAGGGAATCATCCTTACTTCCATCGTTTATAACTATAAGTTCAAGATTATTATAGTAAATAGAAAACAAGGATCGTACATTTTCAACAATCGTAGCACTCTCATTATATGCCGGAGCCAAAATGCTGATGGCTGGTACAACAGTAGAGCTTGCCACCATGGAATAATCTGTAAATCCATGTTTCCGCATGTGTTGTATATTCTCAAAAACAGAATAAATCCCAATTAGTATGTACGCACTTAGAAGAATAACGGAATATATCAATATGCCGTAAGTGAAAAAATAGAAAAACCAAAGTTCCCAGGTCATAATGGTATACTAATTTAATCGGTTTTATTCACTTTTAATATGGCTCAACATCAAGGTGATGGAATCTTCTTTCTCAAGTTCAAGTGTCATAGTATTGGTAATATCCACATCATCACATAAGTTATGTAATACTCTCAAAATATTAAGACGTATTTCCGTATCATCGTCAGCGAGTTGTTGGTACAGAAATGGAATACTTTGCTCAGTTGCAAGGGATTGTAAAACATCCAGTATTATCATTTTAACCGGCTTTGTCACAATCCGATAATAGGCTGTTAATAGAAGTTCGGAGTTTTCATCATAGATGTTTCTCATGCAGGATACCGATTGTATCTTCACTATATCATTAGGGTGATGCAGAAACTCCTGCATTTCCTTCAACAATTCAAAACAATTATACTTTTCGGCTAGTCTGAGAGAGAAGATAATCACCGAGATATTTTCAGATTTAAACCAGTTCTCAATACCTTTTGGTTTTTCATTTTTCATATTGTTCAGTAGATGGAGTAAAGTCATCTGCTGCCATTCCGAAATTGTATATGTTACCCTCGAAAGAAATTTCAGACCTTTTACCCCAAAAAGCCTTACAATAGCTACCTGAGCTTCCATGCGGACATCCTCCTGCGCATGATTAGTACATCTGTATATTGAACGATAATAGGTTTTAAAGTTCATCTCCGACAGTTCACGGATTCCCATCACCATAAGCTGATATTTCTTACTCGTCAGCTTTTTGTAAGAATCTTCATGTAAACCCAATTTATTGTATAGTTTATATAAATCCTCTACTCCGGCTCCGGAAAGATTCTTTTTCATCTTCAACATCTCGTCAATCATCATCTGCCGAAGTAATTTTCTTTTCTTCGTTCCTAAACGAATTCCTTTTCCTATTGGCCTAAATTCATTATAACCAGCAAGTATTTCATCGTTAGATTCATCCGAATTATCCTCAAACAATAGTCTGACTAATAGAGACTCTTTCTCGTCTCTTACTCTTTGAATTTCATCTTCCCTTCTTTGAACCAGCAATGAAGAAAAATAAGACGTGAAGAATATTGTACATACAGCACAACTAAATAAAACAGTAAAAATGATTAACTCTGTTTGTAAATCATTTTCAATAAGAGATAATAGGAACATAAATTAGCTATTTAGAAGATAGAACCACTCTGATTAATTCATTCTCCAATCAATCGTTTCACCCTCATTGACAATTCATTGGGATTGAATGGTTTGGTAATATAATCGTTAGCACCCAATGTAAAAGCAGACGATACAGACTCTTCTTGCCCCATGGCAGAAAGAACTATGATTGGAATTTTACTCAACAGTTCTGTCCTAATTTTCTCAACTACCTCTAATCCTGAAAAAAATGGCATCATTATATCTGTTATAACCATGTCAGGACATCCCTCTTTTTCAAGATATTCCATAGCCTTACGTCCATCTTCCGCTTGGTACACTTCATAGCCGTCTTTTTTCAATTTCATTGATAACATTTTTATCGTCAATGGCTCATCTTCTGCAATAAGTATTTTCATAACTTTAGATTTTAATTTTTTTTATAAATAATTCATGTGATAATAATTCTTAAATTGCTTCATCCTCAACACATTCATTCTACTATATTATGCTCGATAGCATAATACATCAACTCAACATCGCTTTCTAGTCTTAATTTTTTAAGAATACGCATACGATGAGTAGAAATAGTACTTACACTTAGCTGTAAATCAATGGCTATGTCTTTTACCTTTTTCCCCGAAGCAAGCAAATACAAGATTTTTTGTTCTTTGTCCGACAACGAGCGGTTCGACAATGAATTGTTTAATAATTGTTCGGTTTTGTCGGGAACATAGTCGAATGCTAATTGTTCTGCCAGGGTAGTACTTATGTATCTGCCGTTGGAATGAACCTTTCGGATAGCAAATAGTAATTCCTTAAGTGCTGTATTTTTACATATATATCCGGATGCACCTGTTTTGAGCGTGCGAAGTACGAACATATCTTCTGGATGAATGCTTAGCACGAGAATATGCATGTTCAATTTCAGTTCTTTTAAATCGGCAATTAAGTCCAGTCCACAACGTCCGGGCATGTTCAAGTCCAACAGCATTATATCACAATCTATATCTTTGATATTCTGCAATACTTCATCTCCATTCCGTGCTTCGCCAACCACTACTAAGTCAACCTCATCTTTTAATATATTTTTTAAACTTTCACGAATAATTTCATGATCGTCTACAATAAATATTTTAATCATACATTTAGTTATTTAACTCGTAGTATATTCAGGCTACAAGTGGTTCTATATTATTGATATTTCTGTTTGATACATTACATTTGAATAATTGTTAAACTTACTATCAACCTAAATACGGGATTTCAACTCTCACCCTTGTTCCTTATACTGACATACTATTAATTGCTAAATTTCAGCCTGTCTGGGCATATGTATCTTTGAGTTCCAAATCAATTTGAACACAAATGCTATCAAATCCCTGATAATACATACCAGAATAACAGAAATAGCCAATAGAACAATAATCGAGGTGAAAGCAAACATCCTCAAACCAGACAAAATCGAATTATACATATACATTTATTTATCTTCGCACCCATACAGAAAATCGCAAGCATAATATCAGTAAAATGTTTTTATGGTAAGCTATACAAACAATAAATAAAAAATAAAAACCCAGATAGAAAAAATAAAACGTAATGTCAGAACATATAACTTCAAAAGCAAATTTAAGCTTGACCCCATTCAACTGTTGTAGTGCATAAATTATATTATCTGTTATTACAATTGAATCAATACTCGACAATGAAATCCTGAAAGCGTGGAGATGATTCTGTATCATTAGTTTTAAATCTAAGACTGCTAAGCCACTTTATTGCAAGTTCTTTCTGCTTAAATACCTTAATACAAATACCTCTATTAGTCCATGCAATCTCTATAAATTCCAAAAAACTCCAGTTATTATCATTTGCAATATAGAAAGAAGGAATGGTTCGAAAATGTACATCAACTTTATCCATATGCTTTTGAAACCAAAAATATGCGGTGCCAATACATATTGTTATATTTGCTTCGGTTAAATCAAAAACTATTTTGGATTTAAGCTTCAATGCCATTTTATAAACATCCAAACATAATTTTTCAAAGTTGGATGCATTTAGTTCTCCAACTACTGTAACTAAAATTATTCTATTGATCTTATCAATTCTATATACATAGCTCATTTTATTATGCTTTATATTGTGAGTAATAAACAATGCGAATCAGTAGGTAGTTAAATCTCCTTAATTTATCGTTAGCATATAGTGTGTTATACCCTAATTTCTACTTCTCCACCCCATATCCCTCTCTCAAAATCAGGTGCAGCATAGAAAATTCTATGAAATCATTTGGATACATTTACTTATATTATTTTCCCGACAACTTGTCAATTGTCAAAGAAATCTTTTGGTAATTCTGTTCTATCAATCGTTTGTCCGGTTTTATATTTATCAAGGTCAAACTTATACCTTTTTTCTTTATGCAAGTATCCAATTATTTTTACCTCAGTACGACGATTTAATTGATGGTCATGTTCACTACAAGGAACATCAGCTCCACAATTGACAAGCAAATGACGTTTTCCAAAACTTTTTGCCACTACCCTGTCACTAGCGATACCCTGATTTACGAGATAAGTAACGACTGATTTTGCACGTCTTTCGGACAACAAATCATTATATTCAGAAGTACCCCTATTGTCAGTATATGAGTCAATTTCAATTCTGAGCGGAAACTCCTTAAGCATAGTAATTAAACTATCTAATATAGGTTTTGCATCATTCCTGATATCAGCTTTATCAAAATCATAATAAACATTGTCATTTAATTTCCAACTACTATTTATTTTAAAATTCTGCTTGGCATACATTCTGTTTTGAATTGTTTTCATAGTAGAGTCATGCAGTTGTTCGCTGTCCTTCTCAGATTGAGTAATATTTTCATTTTTGCTATCCGCTTGGTTATCTAGCAGCAAATCTTGCACTACAGTTGTAATTGTGTCTTTTGAATGGTCAATTTGAATAGCCTCGCTAATAAGAAAATCGCTTGACAATTCTTTTTTCATAGCCTTTACAATAACTTTATCAGCGGGGTTTACGGAAAATTCATATCTACCTTTTTGATCGGTACGTGCAATATAAATTTTGCCTGTACTTGGGTTTAACAAAAAAATGGTTACACCCGAAATTGGCATTTTTGATTGCTCATCAAGCGTGTACCCCGAGATAATCCGCACCTTATTGTATGGTTTGTAATAGAACCCGTATATGTTATCTTCATTGTTCAACCTGTCCGACGTAAAATAGCCTTTAAGACCTGTAGCATCTTGTGTCCAGCCAAAATCGTCAGCCGAACTATTTATAGGATAGCTTAGATGTTCGGATATATCTCTTTGATTAAGAGCATCTTCCAAAGGTATTCTATAGATATCCAACCCTCCTAAACCGGGCAGAATATCGCTACTGTAATACAAGTAACCATTGGATGTGATAGTTGGATAAACTTCATTGCCCACAGTATTAACGTTAGCACCAAATCTCTTTGCAGCACCCCAGTGTTGATGAACATCTTTTCGTTGAGCATAATACAGGTCATATCCACCTGCTCCATCGGTTTTATTACTACTAAACACCAACAAAGTTCCATCTCCATTAACGGTTGGATAAATAACCGAATACGATTTTGAATCCCCAAAGGGCAAGGCAGTAATCTTTATTGATCCTGAAGGGGAATAAACTCCTTCCAGTAAACGAAGACGAATTATCCCTTTTGAATCAGATTTTGAATAATTTGCTGAAAAATAGAAATGATGATTATTATCAACCGAAACTATTCCCACATTGTATTTAATCTTATCGAATCCTTTTACCGGCTCTGCAAGGCTGTTTGTATCTCTGTTTATATCAACATTATCCTGAGATTTGATATGCACCTTTGAAACAGGCATTTTCCATAGGCGTTCGTAATCAGTTCCTTTTTTCTTGAGAGATCCTTTTTGCTGCCAGTTGGGTCTGTCGCTGGTAAAATACAAAAGGCTGTCAGTCAATAAAGGCGAAAATTCCCGATAAGGCGTATTTATATTTAAAAAAGACAAATGCCAATTCAGGGAATCCCTCATCATGGATTTTAGTTGTGAACCATCATTATACACATCTGCTTTGGCTTGATAACCATCTATTCCGCTCAACCATTGTGATGCATGAACATAGTCTTTAATACGTGAATACAATTCGGCAATATGTAGTTGTTGTTCCCTAGTTGTACCATTACCGGATGGGAATAACTGCTTATACTCACGAAGTGCTGCATCATACTTTCTGATTTGCCAATAACTATCCGCCAGTTTATAGAGAATATCGTTTGTAGACAAGCCGGCATTGGCTTGCAAATATTTTTCATAATAATTTGATGCAACAGAGTAATTCAGTTGTTTGTAAGCCTGATTGGCTTTTTTCAATAGCTCTTTTTTCTCACCTATTGTCAATATCTTGTTTTGTGCAAATAAGTTATTGCAGACCGGTTCACCTACAAAAAGAAGTACGGCAACTGCTATGAATATTATCTTTAATTGTTTCATTCCTATAATTATTTTAGACTCCTTCATTTTATAGCTACTTTTACCCGTTTATTTAAGGGACTCCGATGAATTAATAATAACGAAGTGACTGGATATGATATGTCTTTGGTTGATTAAATGTAAATCTAAGCATTAGTTCGTGGGATCCCGTACTGTACGTTTTTAAATTTGAAGTCAGGTAATCATAAGCATATCCCAGCATAATCTGAGGAGTAACCTGGACTTCAAACAAACCAACCAAAGCATCATTGCTACGATAGCTTACACCCAAACCAATGGTATTATTAATCCACCCATTCATATTTATATCGTATTGCATGGATACACCCTTAACAGCTTTAAGCATTACCGAAGGTTTAAATTTAAAAGCCGGTGAAACATCAAATATATACCCCCCGGTCAGGAAATAGTGATTATTGGCTGCGCTCGTCACCTGATAATTATTATCAGATACTTTTGTCTTTAACAATGCAGGAGCAGAAAGACCTATATACCAGTTTTCTGTTTCAAACAAAGCCCCGATACCTGCAGTGGGAAGCATTGAATTCAGATCTTCTTTAAATGAAGGATCGATGCCGCCGGTAGTTTCAGGATTTGTACCGCTGAAATACGCTGCACGATAATTCATAATACCGGCACTCAACCCCAAAGTCAATGCAGATTTATAAAACGGAAGGCGATATGAATAAAAAGCCTGAACACCTGTGCTTGTTTCAATTCCGATTTTATCTGTATATATTTGTAAGCCATACCCAACAACACTCTCATCTCCACGATGATCCCATGACAAGGAACCCGTAGTGGGAGCACCTTCTATATTAACCCATTGTTTACGATATAAGGCGGTAACATTATCTTCAACACGGTTACCTGCATAGGCCGGGTTTATATTTAACATACTATTCATGTATTGGGAATACATTGTTTCCTGTTGAGCCTGAAGCATTGAAGGCACAAGCAACAAACAAAAACAAAATATCAACTGAGTTCTTAAGCGATTGTGTTTAATCGGTAAGATGTGAATAATTTTATGTGTCATTGTCATACGTTTTTTAATCAACTAACATTTTTTATTTTACAAATCTTTACTACCTGAATTTAGGGCCTCATTATCGGAAGAGCATCCAATCTCACAGACAAAGTATTTCGTCTGTGAGATTAGAAAATCTCCTGCTATTTTTACCGACGTATGGTTATAGATTTAATACCCTTGATTATTACTTCGCGGCTCTGTTTGTCTATAATTTTATATGCCACAAAATAAGTTCCGTCAATAATATCCTTTCCGAACAGGCTACCACTTCCTTTTCCTTCCCAGTCGTTTTGATAATCAGAGTTTTTATATACCGTATTACCATCGCGGTTAAATACTTCTATTTCAAGTCTGGTGGAAGTGTCATGCACTATTTTAAATTTATCGTTTATGCCATCACCGTTCGGAGAGAAAGCGTCAGGGATAAATATATTGACTAAAGGAATCACAGTTTGAGTAGGATTCTGAGTCCCATCAACACTCTTGTCATCCGAGAGTAAAGATACCTTGACATTATTCATAACAGCAGTCAATACAGCTTGATTAAATACTTTAAGTGCTTCTGCCTGACCGTGAGTATCCACTTTTACCTCTATGCGGATAGTATCCTGAGATCCTACTGCCTGACCAGATCCATCAATTAAAGTGTTTGTGTTAGAAGATCCGTTATAAAGACCATTGGCTATCAAAGTTCCGCTGGCGATAATAGATGTAATGGTATATGTACATCCTTTGTCTTTAAACACATCGTCCAGATTATCTTTTATTTGTATAGAGTCAAGGGCAAACGGTGTATCATTTTGTACGGACAGGATATATGTCCAACTAAAGGTTCCGTCGTTATTCATCACCGGTTTAGTACTTGATTTTTGAAGTTCAGGCAATGGTAATACCTTAATAATTAAATCACCTGTATCGGTCAGACCAACTTCATCGCTGATAGTGTATGTTACGGTTGGAACAGTGCCACTGTAGTTCAACACCGGTGTAAAGGTATAACTACCGCCGGCTGCAATAGTAATAGTCCCTACGTTGGCAATAGTAGCCGTAGAGCCCGGAGCATAAGCAGTACCGGCAATGCTGAAGCCGGTAACGGTAAGCGTAGTACCGTTTGACACCTGATCGTTAGCTGACACGTTGCCAGTTGCCGGATTGTTTTCGAACGATGTAACGTTATCGTCCACAGCCACCGGAGGATTGGTGATGGCAGCAGCTAGCGTAAACACGCCATAGCCGGTAACATTGGCTGTTACAGTACCGGTTGTTACAGTACCGGTTGCTGACACATTGCCTTCGTCTATCCATTTGGTTCCATCCCAACGCACTATTTTTATTTGATTGAGATTGGCAGGTAATGCTGTACTGGTACGACTATCCCAGCTTAGCGTAAGCTGAACGTTAGAAGAACCTGACGTACGGTTTACCACCCAATACTCTTTATCACTTACTTGCGAAATTGTATTTTCTTTGCTGGTGCGGGTATAGCCGGCAGCATTGGGGTTAGCATACAAGTAGCGGGCAGCAAAACAATCGGTGGTCAAAGCAGGAGCCGATATACTTGCGGATCGATAAAAGCCACCGTTACCAATAGGGAAAGTGAACGCACTGTTCCCTGTTTTGCTCACAAAACCATCCACATAACTGTTGTCGGAAGTATTCATGCTGATGGCACTGTTTTCCAGCAACAGCATATTTGTCATGGTTTCGGGGGTGGTTTGCAGAGATGTTAGAATACCTTTGGTAAAATCTACCTGATGAGCCACCGTAACGTTTTGCTCCAGGCTATAAGCTCCCGCCACCAACTGGCTGCTAAACTCCAGACTATAAAAACGCGTAGTTCCCGTACCCGAGATATGCTGTGTAGCACTTCCCGAGAATTTACTTAATGCAGGGTTGGTAGCCAGCGTACCGACAAAGTCAACGACACCGCTATTCGTAAAATTATGACTATACCAGATGGCTCCGTTGTTTATCAACTTACCGGTAGAAGCATTAATGAAATCCATCCCCACATATTTTTCTGCTGTAGGATACACCCAGTTATTCACCGCATTGTACTCGGCAGTCTGGCTAAACATCCCTGTGGGAATGCAAGCGAGCAATAACAAGATTAAATATAACTTACCTTTTTTCATGCGTTCTTTTTTAATTTTAAGTTAGTTGTCATACGAAACCTGCATATCAAATTTATTTCTCGTAGATGGATGATTGTAGTGCCATCTGCTCTCTTGCTAAACCAAGGGACAGAGTTGGTTGGCTACATACGCTTTAATAATTTGCAACTGTCTTTCTTTAGGCTACTGATGTTGTTACTGTTATTTCGATAGCCCGAGTTTTGCTTCAATGGCCGAAAGGCGGGTTTTTAATTCCTCGTTTTCGCTTTTAAGAGACGTATTCTCCGTTTCCAGCGACTCCACTTTCTGTATCAGTTTGCGGGTAGCTGCCCAGGTTACAGCAGTCATTGAGTTGTAGTCGAGTACCCGTTTATCTTTAACTTCTACTACCTTGCCCACGTTTTTGTCGTACACTTTGCCCTGGTGCGGTGTTACGGCTTCGCCCACCTTCTTTTCCACCTCCTGGGCTATAAACCCAAGTTTCGGACGTTTCTCTTTATTCGGATCGGCCCAGTTGTACGAAGCTGCCCGTATTGATTTCACGGCATCATAAGCAGCCGAATCATTCAAGGTGGCAATGTTTTCCTTCTCCCGTTCATCCGATAATGCGTCAAACTCAGTAGCCCATACCCGTTGTCCAAAATATGCGGATACAGGTACTGATGTAAGTTGACTGGAAGTATTTGTTTGGGAAGTTGCTCCGTTTGTTGAATTTAAATATCCATACGGTGTAAGTACTGTTGTGGCATTTAAATAAGTTTCAACATCCAAGGGATAGTTGGGACTTGATGTTCCTATACCCACGCGACCACTTGTACCACCACCACTAACTGAACCGGAAGTTATATTCAATGTTTCTAGGCCTGAACCTGAAGAGATTGCACCTAAAGACAAGTAACCCGTTGGGTTAAATACGTTATGAGCCCATAGCGTTTTCCAGCTATTGGTTGATGAGCCCAAGGAAGAAGAGTTGTCTGTAGCAGGATAGAAATTGGTAGTATTCCACGAATAGGCATCAGTCCCAGTATATTGCAAATAGCCATTTCCGGAAGTAGAATTAAGGATAAGGTTTGTCGAAGTCCCTGAATTTACTTTATTGCTGTAGGTAGTTGACCAAGGATGACTCGATGAGCCTAAAGCATAACTACTACCGGTAGTTGGCACAATATCATCATCACTTGTAAAAGTAGTTCCATCATAACCAAATTTTTTGTTACCAGTTCCATATGCTATATAACCAGCGGTTTGCTTAGTTCCACTTGACAAACCTATCAGAGACATTGTGTTTGTTGCGTTGATATCTCCTAATACTGCATCATCGCCTATGTAGATGTTAGTACCATTGCTATTATTGGTGGTTTTAATGATATCAAAAGATTTAGTACCACTAAATGTTTGTGCTCCGGTAGTTACAATACCCGGATAGCTGGGAGTTGCATTCTCCAACGTTAATGTACCGCTCAAATAGGTAGCTCCCTTGGCATCAGTGGCATCTACCGGTGTTGCCACCGTTAATGCAACTGTGGGGGTTCCCCAACTCAATGTACCCGAACCATTGTTAATAAGTGTCAGACCGTTACCTCCCTGTGCAGCTGGTAAAGCCAATGAGTAGCTGGTAACCGTCCCGCTGCCTTTTATCCCGATAGTTCCCGAAGTTGACCCTGCTATATACAATGTCTTGGTGGCTGCCATTGTGGCATCACCGTTGATTGATACCACTCCGGTGCCGGTGGTAAAGGCATTGCTACCCGAAATGGTAGTAGCCCCGTTTAACGTTACCGCTCCCGTACCGGTGGTAAGGGTAGTGGCCCCTGTTTGGCTAATATTCTGTGTCCCAAAGGCAGGGCTAATCTTTGTTCCTGCAATGGCAGCATTTGCGTATACATCGGCATCGGCAATGGTATTATCCAATATTTGTGTGGTGGTTACCTTACCCGTACCGATAGCGGTCAGACCCGCGTTAGTTATCGTTACATCGCCTGTTGGAGTAACAGCGGCGGCTACATTGGAAGCGTTACCCACCAGAATATTACCGCTGTTTAAGGTCGTGTTCAGACCATTTCCATTGGCGTTTGTCCAGCCTGTGCCGTTGTAGAAAAATGCGGCAGTTGTACCGGTTTTTACCGTAAGCCCGTACATAGTAAAGTCGTTGCTCCCCGAGTTGTAAACCGTAATCGTAGAAGCCGTGGCGTAGCCGGGCGTGGGCAGGGTAAAGGTCAATGCCGCAGCTGTGGCTTTAATTTTAAATACCGAATTTACATTTACCGTAGCCGCAGCCGTACCTATAGGGCCCGAGGCTGCCAGGCTTAACTCCGTGGGGATACTTTGGGTAAAGGCTCCCACATTCAGTATGTTGTTATTGTTGGCATCCACAGCCTGGGTAGCTTTGTGATTTCCCAGGTTATCGCCTACACGCACTTGTGCGTGCACCAGTGTGATGCTGCAGAACATGCCTGCGATCAACACTATCATTCTAACAAAAAAGATTTTTCTCATGGGGATATTATTTTTTGTATTAAAAATTCAAACTGTCTTTCTTTTTATTCCGATTGGAAGCCGTTATTAGCTCGTTTGCTTTTTTTCTCTCTACAAACCGCATCAGTTCTTCCACGGTAGCGGGTATGGCGGCCAGCTGACCGTCGCGGTTCATCACAAACATCTGTGGTGCACTAAGCAGGTAAAACGCTCCGGCTGCTGTGCTGTTGATGCCGCCCGGGGCATACACGTCGAGCCACGGATAGGCTTTTTTGCCGTGAAACGCTTCCCACGTTACCCGCTTGTCGTTCACCGACACGGTGTACACATCTATCAGTGTGCTATCGGCGGCATGAGTGCTGTTCCATTTTTGTAAGCCCTCCAGCAGTTCGTTGCAGTGACTACAGTCCGAATCGTAGAACACCAGCAGGTGATAGGGTTTGCCGCCGTTGCTGAAGTCGATATTGATATCATGATCGTCGAAAGTGTGTACGCCTACCACCGGAGACTGAAAACCGGGAACCAATTTCTTTATTCCTTCGAGACGCGTGGCAATGGCCTGCTTGTGACTTGTAAGGCAACGCGGATCGTCGGCAAATTTATCGAGCATGGCCGTACCCGCAGCAATGTTGTAGCTCTCGTAGCCGGTGAAAAGGTAATCGACAAACCAGCCGTATACCTTGGGGTTGCCCTGCGAGGCTAAGCGGCATATTTTGCGACCGGCCTGCACCAGCAGGGTATCGCGGGTAGCATCGTTGGTGGCACCGGCTGCCGCCATGCTCACGTAGGCGGCCATATATTGGTTGAGCTGCGCGCTGCGAATCACCAGCGTGTCGTTGAAATTAAAACCGTCAAACCAATGAGCAGCCAGCTCCTGCATACGCTGTAAGGGTGCAAGCGTCCAGTTTTGGACAGGAACACGCTGAAAACGGAATAGATGACTCACGAACAGATCCTTGTAGGCCACCGTGCAGGAATCTAAGTAGCGGTTGTATACTTGGGTTAACCGTTCGGATTCCACGGCAGCTTCGCGATAGACGGCTGCACCATGATCGGGATATTGCTCCAGCAACTGCCCGAGCATCCCGATCTGTTGGCGCACGGGCATTGTTTTGCTCAATACCGTTTCATACGTGAAATTTTCCACATCGCCCGCTATACGCAAGCTGTCTTTGGCACGCATGGCGTTGGGGTTCACCGTTACCGACACATCATTTTTACCTATCACTAATGGCAACTCAGCCGGATAGGGGGAGCTACTTTCTTTTTCACGAAAATCGAAATGTAGCTGAAACTCGCCCGGCAGGTATTCTTTCGGTATTTCGAACACCCGCTGCTCACCACCCTTTACAAACGAATAGGTGCGGATAGACTGCCCCGGTACGCCGCCCTTTATAGGCTGCAGACTGATTTTGGAGTTATATACCCCGGTGAGTTTTATACTCAACTTTACTGTTTGTGCCAGGCTTGTTGCTACATATAGCAGGCATAAGCCACAAGCTACCGCTATTTTTTTTCTGTTAATCATTGGTTTTCGCTATTTTTATGGTTATTCTGTTATTTATTTTATTTGCTATGCGTCAAACCGTAAAAGAAACGGTTGGACGCTACCCCGCTCAACTGCTTTAGGCTTCGGCGTGAGCTCAGTCGAACAGCGGTTTGTCGGATTTGATGCACTATTTTCAAAACCTTCATTAGGAAATTACAGGTTGTTATCGTTTTGTTTTTATTAAAAACCATATCCGTCACGCAAATAAACCCATACGCCTACAACCGTTGACTATAATTACATATCTCGAAAACAACGTACGGGTAATGCCTGCATATAGTTAATGCAATTATATTGCAGAAGTGACGACCATGAAGTATACAGAATTTCAGTAAAAAGATTGCTACCTGCGTAATCGCTCAGTCCTATCGTATAAATATAACTGACAGTAGGTGTATTATAAAAGTTATTTATTCCTCTCCAGGCTGTGTAACTACAAGCTGTCGTACCAAAGGGGGTTAAATCCTTCACAAAATACAGTGGGAGTATCATTCGAGATACACCTGACATAGTTGTACAATTTGTAAAATAATAGGTGCTCGACGTAGGCATAGCAACTGCACCAGCCGATCCATTTACCAGGTATGTAGTAGATGCAGTAGTCATTAAAACAGGTTGATATGATGAAAATTTTAGAGTTGCATCCCACCCATTAGAATAAGTGTTAGTAAACCTACCTTTCCAATCATTACCAGTTCCAACACGCCATGGAGAACCTAGCATAAGTTTACATGGATCGTTAGCATCGGACCACGTAACAGGACTCGATGACGTAATATAATTAGTGGTAGGTATGTTTGTGGGCGTAATTGAAGATGCAAACGTAAATGAAGTTGCAGATGACGATTTTGATGTATAATAGCCTTGTGGGTTATTATAAAAAAAGAACCATCCAACGGCAGCCGGACTTGCATCAGCTAATGATGTATAGGCTTGTGTAGCACCTAAATTCTGGAGCAACATACAGGTATAACCAGAAGAAGAATTGGAATTGGAAATTTTGGTAACATCATAAGTCGTTGTCTGTGTTACCGGCGAAATAGATCCCGCCACATGGTGTACGGTAATGCTGCCGGGGCAATAGCCGGTAGCACAGGTTTGAGCCATCGAAGGCACGGTAACTGCGGCTAATAATGCCGGAAGCAGAAGATAAAGGAGCTTTTTCATATAATTATGCGTTATGATGAGTTGTAATAAATAATAATTTTAAAAATTCTACGGCAACCGACAGCAGCGTATAGGAAAACCATATAAGGAATTAGTAAAATCTGTAGTGGCCCAAACAGTGTTGGTATTAAATCCTAAATCATATCCACTATTAGAGTTAGCACCTGTACCCGACCAATATACTCCATTAGGATTACCCGGGTTAACCTGATGTACTCCTCCGCTCATAGTCATTCCTCCAGCCATATGAAGTTTTAGAGCACTATAATAACCGGCTGCAAAGGTCGATGAATAGGCTGTATAGATGTAGTTCCAATCTGTTTTTGAAGGGACGTGCCATGAGTTACTACCGGCAGTTCCCAGTAACAGGGTGCAAGGGTCGGTAGTTGCCGGCCATGTGGCGCCAGCCGATGTAGTAGCTGCTGTAGTGTTTTCTGTTAGTGGATAAGTCAGACCACCTGTTGCCGTTGCAAAATAATATCCCTGAGCAAAACCCCATTGCCAATACCAACCGGCAGCTGTAGCCGTAGCATCATTGTATGCAGTAGGTGCTGTGGAAGCTCCAAGATTTTGATATAACCAACATACGGGTGAACCGGATGCAGAATTAGAAACAACCGGATATGTAATGGTGATTGTTTGGGGCGAAACTTTACCCTGCACATGTTCTACCGTTATGCTACCCGGGCAATATCCTGAGGCGCAGGTCTGCCCCATTAGAGGCATCGTTGCAGCGGCAAACCATGCCGGAAGTAGAAGATAAAAAAGCTTTTTCATATTATTATGAGTTATAAATTATCAATTATGAATTATTTTACGGTATTGCTGTTGCTCCATAAGCCGTTACCGGCGATCCTGTTTTAGTACCGGCTACAGCCACCGGTGTTACCGCCACACCTACGAAGTAACCGCTGTCGCTGCCGGTGAGGGTGTACGCTGCCGCCGTTGCTCCGGCAACGGGCGTTGCTCCCGTGCCTGTAGCAGTAGTCGCCCGGTACCACTGATAGGTGGTGGTGCCTCTGGCATTTCCTTCTTTGTCGTAATAGGCATAAGCCGCTTTAACCGTATTGCCCGAGGTGAGTGTGCCCGTTACGGCTACCCCCGCTGCCTGCGGCTCGCAGTTACTCAGCGTTACCGAAGCCGATTTGGCCGTGTTGGATGCCAGCTTGCCCGTGAGTGCCTGCGTGGTCATTACCACGGTAAGGTATTTTGGCGAAGCCGCCGTGCCTATGTCGGCATCCTGCACGGTGTAGGTACTGCCGTTGCTCACCGGTGTACCCGACACATCGCCCGAGGTAGACGACACATACCAGGCATAGGTGCGCGCCGCGGTGTTCTCGGCATTTCCCTCGGCATCGGTATAGACCGGTGCTGATGTCATCAGCGGGTTATTCAGGGTGGCATAGTCGCCCGTAATGCTCACCGTAAGTACCGGAGCTGCGTTGGTCAGCAACACCGAGGTGATGCCAGGATCGGACATCAGAGTGCCGTGTTGTGCCTGGCTCGTTACCTTCAGCACCAGGTATTTGCCTATGTCGCCATTCTGCACGGTGTAGCTGTTGGTAGTGCTCACCGGCGTGCCCGTTACGTCATCTTTGGTAGCCGACAAGTACCAGACGTAGGTAGCCACACCGTTTTTCCTTGGATTTCCCTCTTTGTCCCAGTAGCTATAGCCGGCGGTCATCACAGGGTTTGTCAGCGTGGCATAATCGCCATTGATGGTGGGCGATACCTGTGGTGCGCAGTTGGTAAACAACTTGGAATAGTAAGACGGGCTCGATTGTATTCTTCCTGTCAATGCCTGCGTGGTTGCCCGCAAGGTGATGTAGGTATTCAGGTCGGCCTGCGACAAGGTATAGTCTTTGGTCGTACTCACCAGTGTAGCCGAGGCGGTAGTATCGTTAAGGAAAGCTCCACGGTACCATTTGTAAGTAACTCCGGCGGTATTTTCCAGATTACCTTCCTTATCGTAATACGTGTAGAGGGCGTGCAGGGTGCTGTCGTTCACAAAAGTGGAGTCGCTGGTTGCCGTGTTCCACTTCAGGTTTTTCGCCATCGGTGCCGTGTTTGTCAATTGTACTGAGCTGGAAGTAGCCACATCGGTATAGGCTACACCCTGAGCAGCACAAGCCTTCATCTTCAGGGTAAGGTATTTGCCTATATCGCCTTCATTCACGGAATAGGTACTGTATGTGCTGCCCGTGCCGGTTTTTATCAAAGCACCGTCGGAGGTATCGCCCTGTGTAGACGACAGGTACCACCAGTAAACATTGCCGGCCGCATTCCGGGTATTTCCATCCTTGTCATAAAAGCTGTAGCCAGGAGCAATGGTAGTATTGGTAAGGGTGGCAAAATCTCCATAGATGTCCATGCCGCTTATCTGCGGTTGACAGTTGCTCAGCGGTACAGATGCTGATTTGGCTGTGTTCGATGCCAGCTTGCCTGTGAGTGCCTGCGTAGTCATTACTACAGTAAGGTATCTTGGCGAAGCCGTTGTACCAACGTCGGCCGGCTGCACATTGTAGGTGCTGTAAGTGGTGCCTGTGCCGCTACTCACCGGCGTACCCGATACATCGCCCGAGGTGGACGACACATACCAGGCGTAGGTGCGTGCAGCAGTGTTTTCTGCATTTCCCTCGGCGTCAGTATAGACTGGTGTTGCCGTCATCAGGGAGTTTACCAAAGTAGCGTAATCACCCGTAATGCTTACCGTGAGCACCGGAGCTGTATTGCTCAGCAACACCGAGCTGGAAGTAACCACATCAGAATAGAGCATACCGTGAGCGGCAGAAGCCTTCATTTTCAGGGTAAGGTATTTGCCTATATCGCCATTCTGCACGGTGTAGGTACTGTAAGAGTTGCCCGTACCGGTTTGTACCAAAGCACCGTCGGAAGTATCGCCCTGTGTGGAAGATAGGTACCACCAGTAAACGTTGCTGGCAGCATTCTCTGGGTTACCTTCCTTGTCGTAGTAGGTATATCCCGGGGCAATCGTCGTATTGTTAAGTGTGGCAAAGTCGCCGTAAATGTTCATGCCGCTTACCTGCGGTTGGCAGTTGGTAAACAACTTGGAGTAGTAAGCGGGGTTCGATTGTACCTTTCCGGTCAGTGCCTGCGTGGTTGCCCGCAAGGTGATGTAGGTATTCAGGTCAGCTTGCGACAAGGTGTAGTCCTTGATAGTGCTCACCAGTGTAGCCGAGGCGGTAGTGTCGTTGAGGAACGTGCCGCGATACCATTTGTAAGTAACTCCGGCAGCGTTTTCCAAATCGCTTTCTTTATCGTAATAGGTGTAGAGGGCATGCAGGGTGCTGTCTCCCACAAAAATGGAGTCGCTGGTTGCCGGATTCCACTTCAGGTTGAGCACCTGCGGTGGATTGTTCCGTATTTTGCCCGAGTAGGTCATAATGTCGGAAGTGGAATAGCCCAGGGAAGCTTTGGCCTGCATTTTCAGGGTCAGGAAATTGCCTATATTGGCATCGGTCACGTTATAATACTTGTAACTTTCGCCTGTGCCGCTGCTTACAGCCACTGTACCCGATACATTGAGCGAATCGGGCGATACGTACCACGTGTAGGTGTTATTGGCTACGTCTTCCGGGTTATTTTCTTTGTCGTAAAAACAGTAGGCTGCGTATAATTTGTTGCCGGTCAGGTTGAGCGCTCCGTCAAAATGGAGGTTGCTCACCTGTGGAGCACAGTTGTAGACATAAACCGATGTAACGTTCTCGTCGGAAGCCAGCGGTGTGGATGACCAAGCAATCACTCCCAGGTTGAGGTAATATCCGTTCCAGGCATCGGCATAGGTAGCATAAGGCACGTTGGCAGGCACATTTGTCTGCGTGGTTCCCAAATCGGCGATAAGACTACCCGTACCGTAGCGCCCTGTGGTAAGAAACCAGTGAAAATAAGGGTAAATTGTAACACTCTCGGCTAAGCCCGTCTTTTGAAAATAGCTATAGCCGTTATAGTAAAATCTGGCACTGGTGGTAATGGTGCTATCACCGTTAATGGGTGCTACTGTTACCACCGGACCGCACGTGGTGCTGCAGTCGCAGGTAAGCCATGCGGGGGTAGCTATCGTCCCATCATACACCCTGAATTTATCGAGATATGACGCATTGGTGCTGAAGTAAAATGCTCCCGAGGTAGTTACCGAAGGGTCTGCCGCCAGTACCGGCACCTGAAATCCTCCTGAAATACCGGTTTGTTGCCCTGTACGGGTATATGGTATTCCTCCAGTGATAGTGGGTGGGGTGTTTGCCAGCGTGGTAAACGAGTACCAGGTATTGCCACCCCCATAGTTAAACATGGGTGCTGAAGTTTTTGGCCAATACATCGTACCCACCCCTACAGAAGTAGCCGTGGATGCCGTGGTGGGTATGCCCAGCGTGGGATATCCCTGCGTAATGGTAAAGTAAGCATTGGAGCCCGTGGTAGAAGGCGGCGTACCTGCCCAGCAGATATTGATCCATTTGCTGCCGTCGTACACTTGTATTCTTTGTAAAAAGGGATTATACACCATCATGCCGGGTTTAGGCGTAGCGAGGGTTGGAGTCACAGAAGTTGAGACGGGCAAGCAGGGTATCCCGTTTTTCACCGTAAAATAGGATTGAGCTACCACTCTACCGCCGGCACTTATCAGCAACAGGCATACCATCAACCGCAGCATTCCTGCCGGGGTGCGTACCACCGATTCCATCATATTCAATATGGTAAAAATGTTAGACATCCGTTCCGTATAATATCTGTTATTTAATATCCAATTTTCGCATTACTTTTTCCATCTGTTCTTTCAGCAGGTCAATTTCCTGCTGTTGCTCCTTGATGGCCTGAATAAGTACGCCCGTAAGTTGTGAGTAGTTGACGGAGAGGTAACCTTTGGAGTCTTTCTTTACCAACTCCGGAAATACCGTCTGAAGCTCCTGTGCGATAACACCCACTTGCGGTCCCGAAGCATATTTTTGTTGATCTATATATTGGTAACTCACACCGCGCAGGCTTTCTATCTTTTTAAGCACGTCCGTAAGCGTCGCTACATTCTTTTTTAATCTCGCATCCGAAGGGGAGGATAACGTACCGGTTACGTAAACATCGCCATTGGCATACAAAGCATAATTGGTAGTTGCCCCGCTGGCACTTGCATAGATGCCGTAATTGGTAGTGGCTGCTCCAGAGGCAGTTATTTGTGCTCCGTAGTTGGTGGTCGTAGCATTGTTAGCCACCAGATTCAATCCGTAGTTGGTAGCTCCGGCACCCGTTGCTTGTAAATCCAAGCCCGTATTGGACGGAGTAGTATTTCTATTGTATATTTTTGCCGCTGTCGTTGAAGTTGCTCCTAATGATCCCGAAGTGAGTAGGTTTAACAACAATGCACCGGTACCGGATTGATTAGCCGATGTTGAACTTATATCCAGTGCCGTACCTGTGGTTAAGGCATTGGCGTTAATCTTAACAGCAGTTCCGGTGGTAGTTGCATCATCTATTTGCACCCCATTGCCACTGTGCGCTCCTGTAAAATTGAACCAGGCTATGCCGCCCGTGGGTGCTGTGGCATTCGAAGTCAGGGCAAGTACATTGCCGGTATGAGAAGCATTGGTGTTGGCTAAGTTTAGCAGGTTACCCGTAGTGGCTGCACTGCTCGATAGTGTCAGGGCATTGGTAAGCGACGAAGAGTTCCACGTCCAGGTTTGAGCATAACCTACATTGTCTATCGTATTGGCTTTAGTGGCAGACATAAGGCTACTAATAGCTGATGAAGATGAACCCGTAGTCCAACTCAATATGCCGGTACCATCGTTAGTGAGGGAAGTTCCGGCAGCACCCTGAGCTGTGGGCAACACCAATGGATAAGGAGTGGTAATCGGCGAAGCCGTAATAGCCACCGTACCCGAAGTGGAACCGCTAAAGGTAAGACTGTTGCCGCTGGTCAATGTAGTATTTCCATTTAATGACACTGAACCTGTACCCGTGCTGAAGGTATTACTCCCCGAGATGGAGGTAGCTCCGTTTAGCGATACAGTGCCTGAGCCGGTGGTGAAAGCACCTGTACCCAATTGGGTCAGATTGCCCGAAGTACTGAGGTTGCCCGAAAATTTACCATTGCCGGTTACATCAAGTGCTGCCGCCGGAGCAGAATTATTAATACCGATGTATGGGGTAGCCTGTCCCATATTGAGCCCGTAAATGCTATTGCCTATGCTCAGTTGGTTATTGCTTGCTGCGGTCGGCACAGCAGCTCCCGCCCCAATGGCAATGTTGTTGCTGCCCGTGATAGCATTACCGGCATTGTATCCCAATACCGTATTATTAGTACCTGTTGTGTTTGCAGTCAGGGCACTTACCCCGATAGCAGTGTTGTTGGTACCCGTTGTTGCAGTTAATGACGAAACACCTAAGCCGGTATTTGTACTTCCCAGCCATCCGGCCAGGATATTGTTGCGTTTAAATTGCAGATCTTTATTGTCGGTAGTACCTACAAAGTTGCTGGAACCACCGTCTGTTCCCGTGTTACCGATGAGAGACCATCCGCTTCCACCCGAAGATCCGGAAGAAAGAGCCAGCCATGCAGTGCCGTTGTAGAAAAAACCAGCGGCTTTACCTGCATTTACCGTTAGTCCGTACATTGTAAAATCGTTGCTGCCCGAGTTATAAACCGTGATGGTAGATGCAGTTGTGTAGGAGGGTGTAGGCAGGGTAAAAGACAATCCCGCAACCGTGGCTTTAATTTTAAACACCGAATTTACATTCACTGTATAGGCGGCAGTACCTATATCGCCCGAAGCACTCAGGCTCAGCTCCGTAGAAATAGTTTGAGTAATGGCTCCCACGTTCAACAGGTTATAGGTATTGGCATTAATAGCCTGACTTGCTTTGTGATTTCCCAGATTATCGCCCAAGCGTACCTGAGCCTGTATAGTGTATATACACGGTACAAGCATAAGCCATATAGCAAGTAATAGTGTCCTCATTTTTTTAATTGTTATAGTTGTAATTTGGAAGGAAAATCTCTCCTATTGAATTGCAAAACAACGGTACATCCACCCGGGCTGAAAAAGGGAGTAACTGTTCACAGTCAACTGTCAACTCTGTTCACTGATAATTGCTGACTGTTCACTGTCAACTGCTATCCCCCTTCTTTTTTTTATTTTATCAACGACCGTAGGCTATCGACAACTGCAAAGCATCGATAGATGGTGTGGTGCCTGCTTCCATATTAGCCAGCGTAACCTTTACAGTATTGATTGCTGTAGCTACTGCCGACATGATTACGATACCATCATTAACTCCAGGGTTCAGCCATCCGGTTGTTGTATAGTCAGCTGCTGCAAAATTCACAATCACGGCATCGTCTGCCAGCACTCCGGTTACAGTAAATGTGTAGGTGTAGGAATTATTGGAGCTTCCATCATTAGCTAAATGTGCACTGGCTCCACTGCCCATCGCAATCAGAGTCTTGGTAAGTTTAGTAGGAGTTGCCCAACCCAAAGTTCCGGCTGCATCGGTAGCTGTCAGTACCTGATTGGCTGTACCTTTGTCCGTAGGCAGGGTTAGTGTATAGGCATTGGCTGTAGATGCCGATGGGGTAAGGGTTACCGTCTTACTGTTTCCGGTAAAAATGAGCGACTTGCCATTGGCTAAAGTAGTATTATCGCCAAGAGCTGTAGTTCCGGTTACCGCCAATGTGCTGCTTAATGTAGTAGCCCCACTTACTCCCAATGTGTTGCTGAGCGTGGTAGCTCCTGTAACTCCCAAAGTTCCTGCAACCAAAGTGTTTCCGGAAGCGGCAGTTACGGTAAACTTGTTTGATCCTACTGTCAGATTTCCTGTTGAGGTTGTAGCGCCACCAATTGAAAGGTTGCCGGTTGTTGCAATATTAGTTGCATCATTCGTCAAAGCCGACGATTCTACCCATTTCTTTGCCGTATTATCCCAACGCAAGGTATTGTTGCTTACTGTTCCGGCATCCACCGGTGTAACGGTTACCCAACTCAAAGCCCCTGCCGTGGTACTGCTTAGCATCTGACCGTTAAAAGCGGCTGCCGCTGTCGGCAAAGTAAGGGCATAGCTGGTAACTGATGTCGGAGATGAGAGTGTTATGGTATTGGTTGTTCCGTCGGTAAAAGAGAAAGACTTTCCGCTGGATAATGTTGTGTTTCCGTTTAATGTTGTGATTCCATTTAATGACACGGCTCCTGTACCGGTTTTGAAGGTGCCTGTGGATAAGGACTGATCGAAATTTCCTGCTCCCGAAGCATACGCTAGCGATTTACCTGCCGCCAGCGAAACATCGCCGTTCAGCAGTACTGTTCCCGTACCGGTGCTAAAGGTGGTAGAACCCGTCTGGCTGACATTACCTGTAAATGTGGTTGCTCCCGATAATGTTTTGTCACCGGCAAAGGTTTGTGTACCGGTTGATACCAGACCCGGATTAGTGCCGTCAGCAAACGAAAGGGAAAGTGTGTTGCCGGCAATGACACCACCGTTGGCATTAGACCCCGTGGGTGTACCCAGTACGCTGACCGCCGTTCCTGCCGATGTTACGCTCCATGCTGCGCCATCATAGGTTAATTGCACCATACCGCCGATAGCTACTGTAACACCATACATAGTAAACGAAGCCGTACCTGCATTCTTAATGTAAGCCACATGACCAATAGCACCGTCGCCCGGAGTGGGCAATGTAAGTGCTTGCCCGGTACTGGTTTGGTTCACCGGAAATATCGTGTACTTATCAACTGTAGTAGCAGCTGTACCAATATTTCCCCCGCCGGATACATTGCTTATCGTAGCAATGCTGTTATACCCGAGTATCCCGATGTTTTTGACATTGAATGTTTTCATGTCCAAATCCTTTGTGGCTTGATGATTGCCGAGATTGTCGCCGAAGCGAACTTGAGCCTGAGCACTGACGCTCCAGAACAGTACCGATACGGCACACACGAATAGAAAGTTAAACTTCTTCATAATGTTTAATATTGAAAAGTTAGTAAATTACGTATTTTATTTATTGCTTTATGTACGAGAATGTCATTTGAAGTGTTGATGGAATTACTGTATCAGCAGTACCATTCACGGCCACCACTTCTACTGTATTATCAGCCACCACCTTCGTTTTTGCTATAATAATTTTATCATCGAAACCTGTAGCTGCAGTAGCATGTACCGTGTAGCCGGCTCTTGCACCCGTTACCGTGTAAATGAGGCGAACAGCTTCGTTTTCGTTAAAAGTCAGATTGCCATCGCCGGGGTAGGCTACCGATGAAGCAGGGAATACCGATGATCCGCTGGCGGCCTGATAAATAGCTACCGGAGAAAGAAATCCTGTAGCATTACTTGCAGCAGGTGCTTGTTTTACCAGAGCTCCGGTTACATCAAAACCCAGGTTATTGGCAATCGTTCCAGCCACAGGGGTTAAAGTGGAGGCAACACCATTAACGGTACTGGTAATAGCATCCGAAGCTGCTCCCAAATCATTGCTATTGATAATTGTTGCTGTTTGGGCTGTTCCTCCGGCTACGGTTGAAGATAAGGTGTTGGTCGAAGAGGACAAGGCGTTATCAATATTCGTATCGGAGGATATTATTCCGTTAGCACCTATATGAATTTTGCCCCCGGAAATAGTAACAGTGGTATTATTTACTATATTGGATGTTGCAACTACTCCGTTTACCGTGCTGGTTAATGTATTGCTTCCATCATTAACTAAAGTATTTGTGGTGGCTGCCATGGCAGCCGGTTCCCATTTAGAAGTAGTACTATTATAGGTCAATACCTGGTTAGCCGTTGGAGCAGTAGCCGCAACATCAACACCCTGAATTTTGGCAACCTTAGTGGCATCATACGTGCCGGTTACATCGCCGGTAAAAGCATCAACCTTCGCAATCTTTGTTGCCTCGACTGTAGTGGCACGGGTAGTTTCAGCAGTAAGACCATCGTTCAATACTTTACCCTGGTTAGCACTCAAAGCATTGGTAGCCGAAGTTGAAGTCAGCACATCTTCCACGGTAGTAGTCATTGTGGCAGCCGGTTCCCATTTGGAAGTGGTATTATTATAGGTCAATACCTGATTGGCAGTTGGAGCAGTAGCTGCAACATCAACACCCTGAATTTTGGCAACCTTGGTGGCATCATACATGCCGGTTACATCGCCGGTAAAAGCATCAACCTTCGCAATCTTTGTTGCCTCGGCTGTAGTGGCACGAGAAGTCTCAGCAGAGATATTAGTGTTGAGTGTTTTCCCCATCTCGGCACTTAATGCGGCGGTACTTCCTCCCGTGGTAAGATCATTGACTATGGTGGTAGCTGCCGGTATAGTTGGTTTATTCAACAAATCAGTATAGTCACCTGTGGTAGCTACTGTGCTCAAGGTAGGCTTGTTCAATACCTGTCCCATGCCCGAGGTGGCATTCCAGTCTGATTGTACCTGCGCAGCCGGAATAGTCGGTTGATTACTCAAGTCGGTGTAACTGCCGCTGGAGGCTACCGTGGACAAACCAGATACATCTGCTGCAGTTAAGGTTACAACTCCAGTTTTACCGGCTACGCTTGTTACAGCACCCGACGACGTTGTTGGAATCCAGCTTGTACCATCAAAAGTCAATACCTGTCCATTGATTGGTGCAGTGCCTGATACAGCCGTTCCCTGAAGTTTAGAAACCGTTGGTGCGATTGCCGTACCACCCAAATCGCCCGCCAACTGAATAACACCTTTTGACGTAGCAGTAGCCGGTATATTATTGACTACAGACTTTACTAATGAGTCTTTCACCGATGTGTTTTGAGTCAGGTAATTGGCAACTAGTGACGAAAGCTCAGACTTGTTTAGCACCCTTACCCATTGAGTCAAATCTGTACTCCAATAGTAGATTCCTTTCGGAGCTGATCCTGCTTCGTTAACTATTACCATACCACTAATAGCTGTACCATCGAGTGTCCAGAGGTTTACATCATTAAGAACAATCCTCGGTAAACGCACACCCTTAGTAGCACTCTCCAATTCAAGTAAAGAACCCGGCTGGATAATTGTGGGGTTATCTCCAATCTTGTTTTGTGACATTACAGATGCACTAAACAAAACGAGAAAAAAGACGAGTAACATGTGTCGATTTTTCATACTTTATAAACTTATTAATAATTATTCAATACATCAAAAGAGCTATTTATGTTATAATTTCGATCAACAAGTCAGGCAAACCAAAACGTATTTTGTAGGCATAAACCGGAGCCAATTACTGATACCATACAATGAAATACTGCATTAGGATTCATCTATTTTTTAATGGTTCGCAAAAATTATTATTTGTTGTAGTATATTCTACGGGTTGCTTTATCTTCCAAAAATATTCTTTAATATCTTTTAGTCTTAGTAAATTTAAATGCTATAAAATTCAAATTACAACCAGGCATGTGAACAATATTGAAACAAATTCATTCAAAAATTGAAACATTATTGAAACATTTGGCAACAATCCCGTGCTATTATAAAAGGATGAAAGAAAAAAGATCCAAACAAATAATTTGTTATGGATTTTTAGGAGAGTTATTTTGTAGTAATAAATACTATAAGCGGCAATGATTAATTGATATCGAACTATAAGATACAGGCTATTATACTGCAGGATTTCTGATAATAGTATTCCTTTTGACAGATGAATTTGAGAGATTGAAATCAATGAAATAATGCTTAGGTTTCATCTGGATAATGCTAACTATATAAATACCTTTCGGATATAAAATGAGAGAATGAATATGAATGCGGGAAGTGCAATAATAAGTACGTGGTAAAAATTAGATTATGTTAAAATGTTGCGTTTTTATGCCTCAGACCACGAATAGGTCAGAGGCGTGCAAGCCTAACAGCCGCTTCAGGCTTCGGCGTGAGCTCAGTCGAACGGCGGTTTGTCGGATGAAAAGAAATAATATAAACTAATTTCGGTGGCATACTTATCGGTTTAATCAATAACCTAACGTCGAACGGTTCGAAGGGCTGTATAGCCATTTTTTGTTATTCAAATCTTTCGGTCTTACAATGGAATATATCGGAGCCATCATCTAACAATTTTAATCTATTGATATAAATTATAAAGTGAATATATATGAAATGAAATGTATACATTTGAAGCAAAATAGATAGTTGTAAAATTGAATACATAACTGTCTGGCAATGTATCATGTGAACATTTATTTAACTATATAACAATGTTGAATTTTATAAAAAGGATAAACTATCAATCTATTTACATCCCGGTACTTTGTCTGTTTCTGCTCTCAAATTGTGATTATTCAGTTAAGCAAGTGGCCGATAAGAATTGGACAAGGAAAATTACTCCATCTCCGGTTGCTTCTCGCCAAATTGATTATTTAAATACTGCTATTAATCGTACGCGCTTCTCAAACCCCGATTCTGCTATTTTTTATTACAATCGCATTGTTAATCTATATCACAGAGAACGCATGTACCGAGTTGAATGTTGCATCAATATAGAACTTTCGGAATTATACAACACAAGAAAGTCTGATGGTATCAGAGCTCTATATTACTATAACAGAGCAGTAAAAATTATGATTCAAAATAAAGGTAGTGAGGATTGTTCACCTTATTTCTATATTGACATGAGCAATTTATTTATTACAAATGAGCTATATCCTCAAGCAAAAGAAAGTTGTGAAAAAGCGATTCGTATTGCTTCGGAACAGAACAATGATTTTGCTGTTTCTGTAGCCCAAAATAACATTGGTATTATTTTTCGGGAAATTGGCAAGTATGATTCAGCCAGCATTTATTTCCACAAGTCACTGGAAATACGACGAAAAAAAGGAGCATTATACGAAGCTCATAATTATATGTATCTGGCAAAAGTTTTTGTGACCGCAAACAACCCTGACAGCATGCTACATTATAGAAAACTAGCTTTAGATGCGCTTAGTAGACTGGCTTTATCAGTAAAAGAGAAAAAAGAAAGTATTACAGATGCCGATAAAGCATTAATTAATGACATGCATATGTATGATGCCAGCATCCTGGCTATTTATTATGAAAATAAAGGTAACTATGAACAATCAATTAAATATTACAAATTTGCTCAACAACAGGCTCAAAAGTTACAAGATAATAATACCTCAATTTCTTATTTATACAACATAGCTTTATTGTACGACTCAATTCAGAACTATAAAGAAGCCATTACATATGGCCTATTGGCTTACCACTTGTCAAAAAAATATAACAATTACGAGTCTACCGTTTCAGCGTCGAAATTATTGGGCAAGCTGTATTCGAAAAGGAATGACAATAATCTGGCAAACTTATATATGAAGCAAGCTGTAAACTATGCTGACAGCATAAATAAGTTAGAAGATTCAAATCATGTAAATGCCAATAAAATATTATTAATCACCACTCAGACCAATGAATCGCTACGTGAATACAAGTACAAGGTAGAAAGAGATTATAGAATGATGAAAGCTCAGAACCGTTGGATTGTGTTTTTAATAATTTCACTTGTACTGTTATTTATTGTTGTATTTTACAATATACAAAAAAACAAATCACAAAAAAAACAATTAACTACTACACTGAAGAAATCTGAAGAGTCAGTAAGCAACGCGAAAACTGTTATCAAAGCAAAAACACTTATATCTACTCAAACGGAAGAACTGTTAGTAGAATTAATTGAAAAAGAGAAAATATACGTTGATAAAAATCTGTCATTACAAGAACTGGCTGTAAAGTTAAATACAAATACCACCTATTTATCTCAGTATTTCAACATTCAACTTGAAACAACATTTAACAACTATATTAATTCATACAGAATAAAAGAAGCTTGCCATATACTTAAACAGGATGATTGTAAAAAGTACTCGATAGCTCAAGTAGCTGACATGGTAGGTTTCGGTTCTTTGACAACTTTTTATGCCGCATTTAAAAAAATACATGGAATTACTCCGGTTTATTTTCAAAAGAACTTTTCATACCTAGAATTAGAATTACCTGATTTAGTGTATAAAGAGTCTAGCCTAAATGAGTGAAAAACAAATAATCTTGTAGACTATAATCAGTCTGTTTGACTCACTTTTATTTTTTCTCATCAACGCATAATCTTCATTTTTCTCACCATCCGTTGGGAAAATGCTGCAGCAGGTCTAACCTGTTTTCAAGCTAATTCCTTTATATCACTCGTTGAATTTAACCGAAATTATTATAAGAATCTACGCATTTAATAATGATAGATCTTTTCTTTATGGGATAAGTCTTATAAAAAAAACTGCTATTTTTCGGTTGTACAATCTACAGATATTCATTAGTTTAGCATAAAATACTACAAAATCTGGAATGATTACTACAAACTAAGGAATGTTTTTCTTTCAATTTCTTCAATTTTAAAATATCGTAAGATTTTAGAGATTGAGCTACCTGATCTTCTATCTACATTTGCATTGTAATTTTATGCGAATACTTATAAATAAAGGTATAGTAAAAAGTAAATATATTCATAAGTCATGAAATACCTCATCGTTACTATATCAAATTATAGATAAGTAATCTTTTTAGCAATTAAGTCATCACAACCATGAAGGACATTTGTCTTGAAATATCAAACAGAAATCAAATATACTTTCTTAAAGCAGGAGAAGACGATAATCATGTTCATTTTAAATTCAATCAGTTCTAGCGTATAGTTCAACTAGAACAATGGATTTAACAAAATAAGTTTCCCATTATAGGAAAGTCAACATCATCAATTAATGTCGAGTATGTTATTCTCAAACATTATCTGCGGCAATTATTTTTAAAGTCTGTAAATAAAAACTCTAATTGAAAAATAACAAATGAAGCCATACATAATTTTACTGGTAAGTAATGAGACAAACACCTTTGATATTATTACAGATTGTTTTGAAAGAACAGATTCAATTTACACTTTTTACAAAGCAACAAATGGAAAAGAAGCATTACGTATTACACGTGAGCTTTATTTAGATTTAATTATTACCGATTGGGTAATGCCTGTTATGGATGGGTTACAGCTAATCTTCCACCTAAAAAAAAGTGAAAAAACACGTGAAATACCCGTAGTAATGTTGACCGGTAAAATGAGTTCCTCTGAAGATTTAGCAACAGCTTTAAAAGCAGGTGCAATAGCTTATATCCGCAAACCTATTGATAAAGTTGAATTAGTTGCTCGAATATATTCTATATTAGAAACTTTAGACTCGTTCAAAGAAGCTATAGATTTAAAAAACAGAGACTTGCTAAAAGCATCCATACATATTGCTCAAAATAACGAGTTTAACATCAAGTTAGAGAAGAGAATCGTAGAAATTGAGACTAAGTATGGCTCAAAAGATACTGAGTTAAAATTAATATTGTCAGAACTAAAAAACGAAATATCACATAAACCCAAGAGTGAAACATGGAATCAATTTGATATGCACCTTAAAGAAGTTCATCCAGACTTTCACAATCATCTTATAACGACCTGTCCTGCAATATCGCCTGCAGAACTAAAACTTGCGGCTTTTTTGCGCCTAAACATGCCCACTAAAGATATTGCCTCTATTATGTTTTTGACAGTGGATAGCGTCAGAACTGCTCGCACACGTTTACGTAAAAAGCTAAATCTAAAAGAATCTGATAATTTAACGGTATTTTTATTGTCACTTTAGAGCTAGCCCTATATATATTGTTCGTAAATTTATCCAAAGTGATTAAACATACAAGTTTTATCCAAAGTAAGCTGCTTTTTCTAATTTATGAATACACGCCGGGGTTAATCTATTTATGTTTTTTACTATGACTTACACATGACAAATACTTCAGAAAAACCATGAATAAGTGGAAAAGTACATTGTTTTATTCGCAATTCATTCAACTATTTTATTGACAATAGCATAATGTATCAACTCAATGTCACTTTCTATTCTTAGTTTTTTAAGAACACTCATGCGATAATTAAAAATGGTACTTGCGCTTAGTTTTAAATTAACTGCAATGTCTTTTACCTTTTTGCCAGAAGCTATTAAATACATGATTTCTTGTTCACGATTCGACAATGATTCATGTAACAACTTTCCACTTTCGTCGGGCATATACTCAAACGCCAATTGTTCAGCCAGTGTAGTGCTTAGGTATCTGCCTTTTAAGTTTACCTTTCGTATAGCGTCTACTAATTCCAGAAGTGCTGCATCTTTGCATACATAGCCCGATGCCCCTGCTTTGAGTGTGCGAAGTGCAAAATTATCTTCCGGATGAATGCTTAGCACGAGAATGCGCATATGCAGTTTCAACTTTTTTAAATCGGCAATTAAGTCCAGCCCACTTCGTCCGGGTATATTCAGATCCAACAGCATAACATCACAATCTATATCTTGGATATTCTGCAATACATCATCTCCATTCCAAGCTTCGCCCGTAACCACCAAGTCACTCTCTTCATTTAATACTTTTTTTAAACCGTCACGAATAATTTCATGATCGTCTACGATAAATATTTTAATCATACATTTAGTTGTTAACTTGTAATACATTTTGACTACAAGTGATTATTTATGAACTACAAGTTTGTTTTTCAAATTATTATTTCAAAGAATACTATCTAGTTCTATTTGCTATTTATAGCGGAAATTTTAATTGATAAAAAAAATAGCGGAAATAAAAGAAAACGTATTCATGGTTTAATGACATTCGACATTAATTTGTTTTTCAATAACTTGTAGTAATTATTACTGCCTACTACAGCAGATACTACTATTCATTTTACTCAAAAATAAGTTTTAAATATCTGTTTGATTTTGATACAAATTATATATTATATAATCTAAATTATTACTAGGTGCGCAAACAAAAATGAAACAAGCGGGCTAAGAAATTGAAACATTATTGAAACATTTGTCAGAAATTCGATGTTATTGCTGAGAATGAAAAGAAAAAGTCCTAAACAGAGGAATGTTTAGGACTCTCTTTGAAAGCAACTATATAGTAATAAAAACTACAATCGACTATAATCAACCCGCATATAGTTTCAATAGTTTGTTATATATACTTGCTTTGTAAGCGGAAACAGTGACGTGTAATAATAGCACTTTGTTATTTTTGTGGATATTTGGTTTAATCACGAACATTGAAACAAATCTATTGACCAATGAAGTGCAATAATTGAAGGTCTTAAATCCTCTTCAAAGTTCCTCATAGCTTGCGGTCTGAGATATTCATTGCCGACTATTTTTTTGTAGATAATTCATTCTGGCTCTTACAAGTAAGCAAGATAAATTATGGTGTTACATAACTAGCAATAATGGTGAATTTTTCGCTTTCGAGAATCACAGTGTATTTGTTCGGATAAATTATTAATTGAACCTATCTATAGAAATATATATGCCAGTTAAGTATCTTGTTTATGAACTGAATTTCTTTAGTTTGCTATGTTTCCAATCAATTGCACCGTTCTAGAGGTGGTGTAAAAACTATTTTTTGGTATCTTTTTGATAGAATAATACCTTTCGAATCAATAAATACAAATAGATATGATTGATAAAAGCCCGATAATTGGTATATATATCATAATAATAGTTACATGTTAGTTTTTACACAGCCTCTTTAGTGTTTAATGCGCCTTCAATCAGTCGGATTGTATTGCATTATTTTACATGTGCGGACTTTGTTATGAATATCGATTCACAAAAAACACTTCTTTATAGCTAGTTACTTGTGGCAAAAGCAAAGGATTTATCAAAATATTTCTCATGCATCGAATGGATTTAGTTTTTACCATTAGATACGAACACGAACTGTTTGGCTACTTTCTAGTATATTCATGCCTTTTTCAAGCTTCATTTTCGTTATAGTCTGCTCTGACTCTTCATTTACCTGTATCCCTTGTTTGGGAATTAATGTAAGCTGTATCTTACGTTCCAATGCAGCCAACTCGCTTTTCAGCTTTTTCAATTCTTCCTCCTTTCTCCACGTACCATTTACCACTTCTTTCAAAATAGGGATGTCTCTTTCCATTGTTACGTTTTGTGTCTTATACTGGTCGATAAGTTTTGGAATTCGTTCCAGTGCATTCAGAAAGTTCAAAGCAGTTGCTTTATGATCACTCATGGCGATTAGTCCGTTGTTATAAGTATACTTAAATGCACCTTTGATAAAAAAACGATTTAGCTTTTGCTCTTGTGCATCTTTCTCCGTCGCTTCTGTCTTGACAAGAACTGGAAATCCGTATAATTCACCTATAGGCATATATTCACCATTAGTAGTGATATTCTTTGCAATTTCTTGCAACTTTGTTCCTAAATCTTTTACATCTGTTGACTGCAAGCCATCTAATTGTAACAAATTGAGGATATATCCGTCCTTGTCTGTCTTTGCACGAGATTGGAACGCTTCGTAATCGGAAGTCATGTGAGAGATGCACTCATTGTTGTGGTCAAGAGTACGTGTATATTCCTGTAGTTTCCATACTGATCCGCTTTTGTCTTTGTTGAACGATCTGCGTTCACTCTCCAATGCAGCCACCTTCTTTTCTAATCGGGATTTTTCCAACAGATCAGTATTCCCAGAAAGAATAGCCATATATTCCGAAAAATTCATACCACTTTTCTCATCCATTGCTCCTTCATCAATGGTACGTGCCCCCATTGCGCCGCTTTTAAGCTGTGAAATGAAAGTCTGTTTGCAATGCAGCAAATTGAATTTATAGCTGTCGAGCGATTTTTCGACAGCATAGATAATCACATCCACCTGATTGTTGGCGTATATTTTTGCTACCTCATTTCCTTTCCTGACTGCACGACCATCCCGCTGTTGCAGGTCAGACGGTCTCCATGGGGTATCAAGATGATGTACCGTAACAGCTCGTTTTTGGGCATTTACGCCTGTTCCAAGCATAGACGTGGAACCAAAGATAACGCGTACCTTCCCGTCATTCATCGCATCTATAACCGACTTACGGGCTTTATCTGTTTTGCATTCCTGTATAAACCGTATTTCATGTGACGGAATACCGTAATCCTCAACAAGCTTGCGCTTAATTTCCGAATAGACACTCCACGATCCGGGTTGATAGGTCCCCAAATCGGAAAAAACAAACTGTGTTCCTTTTTGTGCTTCATATTTGTGGTAATACGCTGCAATCGTTTTGGCACAGTGGCTCGCTTTGTTATCGGGGTGATCACTGTACTTATCAAGACTAATCATACGCAAATCAAGAGCCATCTTGCGGGCGTAATCGGTGGCAATCAGCATTTTTGCTTTTTCCTCAGACTCCGATAGTGGCGCGCGTCCTAAAATCTCCGCATTGCCTGTTTGAGCGAACTCCATTAATTTCTTTATAAACTCTTCTTGCTGAGGCGTAGGAGGTATGTTGTGAAGAATTTCATTTTTACTCGGACGATCTACTCCCACATCCTCTGCTGTACGATAATCAGTGATTTCATTATAAAAGGCTGCCAGTTCCGGCACTTTGATAAAATAACGGAAGCGTTCTTTCTGGATTACCTGATTGGTGACTGAGAATTCAAAATCGGTCGTTTTCTTTGCAAATATCGCTGCCCACGCATCGAAACAATTGATGTTCTGTCGCTCCAGTTCCTTTGGTCGAAGGTACTTGAATAGCAAATAAAGCTCGGTCAGTGAGTTGGAAATAGTCGTACCCGAAAGGTACGTTGCCCCAAGATCTTTTCCCGTTTGCTCCTGTATGGTACGTAGGGCGTAAAGCATATTAAGTGCTTTCTGACTACCATCTTGATTACCCAATCCGGCTACTCGGTCATGCCGGGTATTGAACATAAGATTTTTAAATTGGTGGCTTTCGTCCACAAACAGATGATCTATCCCCATTTGTTTGAAATCTACCACGTCATCCGTGCGTGAGGCAATGGAGTGTGCAATAGTTTCCAACTTGACGGAAAGGTTTATCTTTCTTTTTTCCAATCCCTTAAGCATTGCACGTGATATATCTTTTCCACCATGGCGCAATACTTCCAGGTTCTCTTCCACTGTATCCAGTTCTGCTTGTAAGATGCGTTGTTGTAGTTCTGGTGACTGTGGTATTTTACCGAACTGGTTGTGCGACATAATTACGCAATCCCAATCGTTGTTCTTGATATTATTGAAGAACTTCACCCGGTTTTGCACAGAAAAATCCTTCTCGGTAGCATAGAGAATTTTTGCGTTGGGATAAGCCGTGCGGTAACATTCCGCAATCTCTCCGATATTGGCTTTCAACCCTATGATCATTGATTTGTGCGCTAATTTCAAACGATGCATCTCGTGAGCTGCTATACACATGATTAGTGTCTTACCAGTACCAACCTCATGGTCGCAAATACCACCTCCATTCTGTTTTAGCATCCATACACAATCTTTTTGGCTCTTGTAGACTTCATTGATATTGTACTTCTTTTCCAAAGCTTTTAAATCAATGTCGGGAAATGTCTGGTGCGAACCGTCGTAGGAAGGCCGCACAAAGCAGTTGAACTTCCGGTTGTACATATCTGCCAACCGTCCTTGGAATTCCGGCGATTGTTCCTGCAGCCAATCGGTAAAACCGTTTCGTATTTCATCAATCTTACTGTTGGCTAACTGTATAGCTTCACTGTCCCTTACCTTAATATCATTGCCGTTTTCGTCTTTCCCTATACTCTTAGAAATATCTGGAACAGTATTGACCAACGCATTTTTCAAAAGGTTGATACCATCATAGGTGCGGTAGTATCCCTTTATAGCATATTGATCTAAGATTTTGGCATTCTTCATTCCGCACTTGATTGAATACTCGTCCATGCTCTCCGAATAACTAATGCTAATATCTGCATCGAGCAAATGCTGGGCGTAAGCCGTGTAAATTCCTGTCGGTATCCACCGTTCCCCGAAATTGAAATCCAGCTCGTCAAAAGTTATCGGGCGGGGAATAGCTTCCTTAAGTACATTGAGAGCCTCTTCCTCTCGCTGACCATGCGGATGCTCCTTCATCCATTCCTCAATGTGTTCCGCCTTTTCCACCACATTACCGGCAACAAAACGGTCTTGAATCTCGTAGTTGGCAATGAGTGGATTAAAGAACATACGACCTTTCAGTCCGTTTATCAATTCTTCCTGACTATAATCGCATAGCGTTACCATATAATCAAGGTTGACTTCCCCGTATTTATTGAGTGAAGCGGACAGGGCTTCTTCCGGCATATCAACGTGTATAATCTCATTCAGAGAGAAACTAACGGGATGATCAAAAATATCCGCCTTGACAAAATGTCCATCCTCAACACGTTCCAGTGAAAGAATGTCTCGTCCAGAAGCATCCAGCATAATCAGCTTCACATTCGCTTTGGTGTTCAGAAACCCGTAACGTTGTACAAACTCATCATAGTAGGAGTTCAAGTATTCGCGTTGTTGCTTATTCTCTTCGTGCATTTCCGCTTCATGGGCATACAGATCTTGGTAGCTGGCCCGGATAGAAATGTAAAGCTGTGCCTTTTCTTTTTGTCCGTTTTGTAAATCCAACGGTTGGAAAGTTGCGCCGTAAGGGGTTATGCTTTTTAGATAGCCTACCTGAGAATTACTTTCGAGAACAAGCGAACCTTCCCTGTGATACGGTTCTAACTTCTGAGAGTACTCTCGGGGCTGCATGTCCTTCTCTCTTGTGCGCTGTCCAATTTCTGTCAGTTCCTGTTTTTTAGCAGTAACCAACTCATCGGTCTTAACTTCGGGAAGATTATCAAATAAGGAATGCTGCACCTGAATGTTCGATGCTGAAGATCGTTTGCCACGAGGTTGTTTCCCTATCGTTTGCGCTATTCGTTTTTCCTCTTCTGAAAAACCGAATAGGTCATACAGACTGATTATCGGTGGCTCTATCTCCGGTCTTTCATCAGCCACCAGCTTTTCGCTGACCTTTTGCTTGATATCAACTATCTTATTATTGCCAGCTACAGATGAGCTTTTTACTACTTCATCTTTTATGACGATCGAATTTTCGTCAACCGTTGATTGCAGATCAGTACCTTGATATCGTGTTCGATCCAACTGTTGAGTAAAATCTTCCGTAAGCATGCGTCTTAAATCATCTGCTATGCCCGGTACGCCTCCTTCGTGGTGGTAAATCATAGCCGGTTTACCATAAGGGTCAGTACCTAAAGTACGTTTGGTATAGATGATATGCTTCCCATCCTGAAAATACTGATTGGTGGTAGTGCCGAATTCAGAGATATACCCTTTCAAAAAAGACTGCTCTGCCGCATTGATTTGTTCTTTCCCCGAATGTTTCTGCAAAACGATCAAGTCACTGCCCACTTCTGTATTGGCAATTTCCGTAAACAGGTTATTCGGTAGTCGGATGGCTGACACGAGGTCTGCATTTTCCATGAGGAGTCGCCGCTGCGCCTCATATTGAGGGGCATTCATCACGCCTTGCGAAGTAATGAATGCAACAATGCCTCCATCGCGCACTGCATCCAATCCTTTTACAAAGAAATAATTATGAATAGCTTTGGTGGACTGGCGACGTGCATTATTTTTACTTCCACTGAATACTGGATCGAATACTGCCACATCTCCGAATGGGATATTGGAAGAAACCACATCAAAATAGCCATTAAAAGGCAATTCTATTTTCTCAAACCCTTCCACACGTACTTTGTGATCGGGATAAAGATGAGAAAGCAGTTTACCTGTGAGCAAATCTTTCTCAAATGCCATCACCTCTGCATGGGGAGCATGCTGTCCAAAGGAAGCGATAAACGCACCTTGCCCGGCAGATGGGTCTAACAATTTTTGTGGAACAATTCCGTTTTCGTGCAACGTATCGGCAAGTGCCGACACTATCTCAGGTGGAGTATAGAACGCTGTGAGGATGGAGCTTTTTAAACTGTCTACATAACGTTTGTACTCAGCTTCAGTAGCAGTGTTATCGCGAATAATGCGGTGTAATTCTGCTGTCAACGGAAACAGTTCGAGGTCTGATTTCGCCCATCGGGCAGTATCGGAAAGATTGGTAGCAGGATTGAGAATACATTTCAATCCTCCGAACCCACAATAACGACTCAGGATTTTCTTTTCTTCGGGAGTAGCCTGACGCTTTACGTTATCCAATTCAAATACTGTCCGTATTGCCTCGATGTTGTCTCGTAGCTTTGCTTTACGATTAAAGGCCATACGCTTCGATATGGATGAAGATGGCTCCGGTTAGCTCTGTATAAAGCGCATCGTATTCGGTTGTGTAGGCGAAATCATCCGAGATAGGGTATTTTGAAAAAATCTCGTCTAATGAAGGCAGTAACTTAAACGCAAATTCCCCTGCATCACCTTGTGGTAGCTCGTCTGCAAACTCGTTCCAAAGTACCTCTAATAGTGTGTTGTACTTGGAGAAATGAAGACCCTCCATTAGAGTGACCATAGCCAACTCTTGTGCGCCTTCGGGTGTATATTCCTCCAACCTGGCTTGTTCGTAAGTAGCTGCAGCAAGGTCAGCGCGGCTTTCTATGAAATCCGTATCGGAAAGTAAGTTGGGATGGTTTTCGTTGATATAGGATAGTAGGTACAGTCCATAGTAGGATAGTTCTTTGGAACTATTTTTCTTTTTCATATTGCTGTGGATTTTAGTGATGTAATGAATGTTGGAAGGGCTAAATGTGAAAAACACTCCGGGATCCCTCCCGAAGTGCACCACTAAAATCCACAGTAAATCAGTATCAACCTTGCAGTATGAAGGATTCATGACTGTGAACTCAGTGGCAAAGATAACCATTATTCTTTTCTTTTTTTGTTTCTATCGTTGGTTTTCAAATCAGGAAAAATGAATTTAGTATGAAACTCGTCATCAAAAGCAACGACTGCATTAAAGGCTTTGCCCTGTTTGCTATTAAAGCCTTTGATGACTCCGGTTTTTCCTGTTGTCAACAATTCCAAAAGATCCTGATCCGTCATAGTTTTGCCTGCTATCTGTCGAAAAACCGGGAATACACAGGAAGGGTTGTTGCAACGTACCACTTTGCCAAAGAACTGCATGGTTCCTGTTTTGCATTTGGGACAAAGACACTCTGTTTCTTTGTGGGTAAACAGTTTGTCGCAGGTTAGTAGCTCCGATGTTATTTGGGAAGTATATGCTTCAATTCCCTTACGGAAAGTCTCGGCTTGCATTTCGCCGCTTTCAATGCGGGCAAGTGACAATTCCCATTCACCCGTCATTTCTACATCTGCAATGTGCATGTCCTTGACAACCGAATAGAGGGCAAGTCCTTTTTCGGTTGGGACAAGTGCTTTTTTCTGTCGCACCATGTATTCACGCTGAAACAGTGTTTCAATAATGGATGCACGGGTAGCAGGTGTGCCAATACCGCATGTTTTCAGAGATTGGCGTAACTCCTCATCTTCCGTTTCTTTGCCTGCTGTTTCCATGGCTGCAAGTAAGCTTGCTTCGGTGTGCAGGGGTTTTGGTTTTGTTTTACCTTCCGTGAGTGAACAGGCTTTAACGGGTAGAACATCACCTTCCACCCATTCTGGTAGCACGGTTTCTTCTGTTTCGTCACCATAAATGGCACGCCAACCTTTTTGTTTAACAACAAATCCTTTCAGTGTAAATACTACCTCAGAACAGACTGCCGACACGGTAGTTACATCTTTTATGCATTTGTCGGAAAAGGCTTCGAGCATACGTCCGATAATCATGTGATAGATGACTGCGTCGTCGGATGAAAAATTGTTTGCTTTCACACCTGTAATCAGCAATGCGTGGTGATCAGTAATCTTTGTATCATCCACACTGCGACGTGTTGGTTCTCCTATACGGTTTACGTAGCTCCCCCATGTTGAACTACCTTTGAGAGTGAGCAGTAGAGCCGGGATTTCAGCGAACACATCTTCGGGAATATAACGGCTACCGGTACGGGGATAGGTTATGAGTTTTGCTTCGTAGAGCTTTTGAGCAATGGATAAGGTTTTGTCTGCCGAGAATCCATGCTTGGTATTCGCCTCTTTTTGAAGAGTCGTAAGGTCATATAGCAAGGGAGTTTCCTGTGTGGTTTCTTTGCGTTCTACTTTTGTGACAGTAATTGTACCGCTATTTCTGATCGCATGATAGAAGTCTTCGGCATGTTGCTTATCCTTCCATTTATCTTCAGAGGTAAATTTCAGTACTTCATCTTTGCCTTTGCCATCCGTTGAAAGATGTAGTTGCCAGAAAGCTTCGGATACGAATTGCTTATTCTCCCAATAACGGGAACATACCATTGCCAATGTAGGGGTCTGTACGCGTCCGAGCGAATAAGTTCCCCGTCCGGCAGCTATAGTGATGGCTTGCGTGGCATTGATGCCTACCAGCCAGTCCGCTTCACTGCGGGCTTTGGCGGCATAATACAGGTTGTCATATTTGTTGCCGCTTTTGAGATTTTCCAACCCAGCCCGGATCGCTTTATCTGTAAGAGAGTTGATCCAGAGGCGGTCGAAGGGGGTAGCACAACCAATGTATTCGTAGAGATAACGGAAGATTAGTTCACCCTCACGTCCGGCATCTGTTGCCACGATAATCTTTTCGCTTTCACGAAACAGTTGGGCAATGATCTTAATCTGTGCCAACACATCGTTGTCGGCTTTATAGCCCTTATCCGTTTTTACCTGACGGGGAACAAGACTGAATACGGACGGAAGTATCGGTAGGTTGTCACGATGAAATCCTTTGATGCCGTATCCGTCGGGTAAGGCAGGTGTCACCAGATGCCCGAAAGCCCATGTTACGTTATAGCCGTTACCACTCAGGTAGCCAGACTCTCTTTTTGTCGCACCCACGATCTGGGCAATTTCCCGAGCAACGCTCGGCTTTTCTGCAATAATTGTTTTCATACTAATTTAATCTTACTGTGGATTTTAGTGGTTTGTTTTTTTTCTATGCCTCAGACACCTATGCCTTTCGGCTTATTTTGTGTTCCTTGACTTTGGCGTTGCTGTTGCTGTGTGTTGGTAGGAGCAGCTTGTCCTTGTTGTAGCGGTTCAGTAATATACTTGGTTGCTTCGTTGGTTTTACCTTCTGAATTGACCGCCACTTGTGTTTTACTATCCGATGAAGGAGTAACTTGTTGGGCTTTAGAAACGTCGGGATCAGAGCGATAATATTTCGGCTTGCCTTCTTCCTGATTGAATTTGATATAGGCAGTGTAGGGTTTACCTTGCTTATCCCGAACCATGTCGTTCACTAAAATGGCTTTCCCTGAGGTAAAATCGGATTGCTGCTCCGGCGTCAGCGTAATGCCTCCAAAAGTTTTGGGAGCACGAATATTACCACTTGCATCCAGCCATTGGAAATTATAGGTCTTCTGCTGTTGATCTTCTTGTTTTACCTGTTGATTATTTTGCTTTAACTGAGAATTATGAGGCACAAACTCTACGCCCCTCTGTTCTACATTCACTTGCAGCGTTGTCGTGAATGTCTTCCCGTTAGTTAGTGTAATTTCTTTATTCGGTACAGGATGGCCGGCACGGAGTTCTTGTTTGTCATGCTCGGTAAGTATTGTATCGCCAATCTTTTCCGGAATACGGATTTTATTGACCGGAATAGCCACGATATTATTGGTCAGGCGGTCAATGCTGATATAGGCAGGTGTAGTTTCTCCCGTATTACTATTTGTCAGCTGTGCGATACGCCCCATATTTCCGGTGTTTTTCAAATTATTCTTGTCATCGGCAGAGAAAATATATCCCTCAAATCCTTTATCCAGTTGTGGCTCTTTTCGCATCAGATGCGGTATGAGTCTAGCACTGCCGTCCGGCATTGATTTAAAAGACAAGCGGGCTTCGGTTTCAAAACGTTCATCTCCGAATTTCGGAGTAACTGTTATAAGAGAGGACTTGCCAAAATTAAGCATCTTATTGAGGTCACCTGATGCCTCTAAAGACTGACGGTTCACGCCCCATTTTTCTTCCAACTCCGGCCAGTTGATTCGGCTTTCATCGATAGGTTGATAGCCTTTCTTCTGTTTGTCCCCTTGTTCTGCTTCCTGCTGTTGTCCTTTCATTTCAGATTGTTCCTGCGGTGTTTTTTCTTTTGTGGAAGCTTCGGATTGTTCTTGTTTTGCCTGTTTTTCATATTTTTCCGTATCAATACGATGTGGAGCAAGCAGTTCTTTATTTGCTTCGGGATTTTTGAGCAAGTCTTTGAGCACTTGCAATACATTTTCCACTCCGTCAGCCGCTACGCGGTAAAAACCAAAGCGTTTTGGTTCTTTGCATTGGCGGAAGAAGTTGCTAAAGAAGTTATCCAGTACATCTCCGTTTCGGTCAAACCTCAAAAAGGCTTGTCCATTTTCAGGTTTGGTACCCGTTACATTCGGTGTTCCGTCACTTTTCAGTCCGGCAACCACGCCGATTTCTCCTGTTTTCTCATCCCTGACGATGAGAACATCTTTTTCTGTTTCTTTTTTTTTCAGTTCCATACGTTGTTGAATTTAATGATATATTGAAATTGGTAGTTGAAATAGTTAGAGATTGCGAACAGCAATTCGATTGATTCCAAATTTTGTTGAGGGTGCGGTATTGGCTTTACTTTGAAGGTTGCTCTCCGTCATTCTCTTTTCGGAATTCTTTGAAATAGCTCTTAATGAATAATTGTACGTCCGATTCTTTGTAATAGACCTTATGCCAAAGCATGTGGTAAGTTAAGGCACCTGAACTACGGTATCGCTGCAGAGATCGTTTGCTTGTTTGCAGAAGTTGACACAAATCCTGATTATCCAGCAAACGTTCGCCATCCAGATATTTCACCGCCATTACATCTTTGCACGCAAGAGTAGCTAACATCTTTTCGTTGCGGTCAAAACGCTCCATAATCCGCTTCATCCACAAATCAAAAGTATCGGTATCTAATAAGCTCATAGTGTGGTAACTTTGTGGGTGAGTAAATAGCTTTTTCTGAACTCATCCAGGGTCTGCGGATTGCAGGAAACAATTCTTTCACGAATACACTTCTCAATATCAGATAAGCGGTATAAGCATTTGCTCCGTATCACGCTATAAGAAATAGTACGATCTTTACGCATACGTTGAAGGGTGCGCGTACTGATTTTAAGCAAGTCAGCCAATTCTTCACTGGTCAGCCATATTTCAGGTTCTTGGGTAGGTACATTTTCTTTTTTGAAAACATAGGTTGCAATCCGGTCAATTTTATTGGCCAAATCTTTGTAAACCTCGTGGTCTAATGTTATAATTTCCATTTTGCTGCTGTTTGATTTCAGTGCAAAAATGCGGATTGTGGATAGGGTGGAATCACAGGTTGTTACCTACCTGTGGAAGATTTATTGGAAGAAGAGAAAATGCTAGTGCATAAAAAAGCCGAAAGGTGATTACTGACATTAACAGTAATCACCTTTCGGCTTTTAATCAATTCAAAATCGATATATCAATTCAACGTAGTAGTTCCCAACTGAACGATTATTGGAGAAGACTTTTTACAAGAAAGAACAACCTGCTTTGAGACCCATTGTCGAAAATGAATGCATGGATAACTGTTTAGTCGATAACTCAAAGCGATAATTACTTCAAGATTGAAATATTCAACAATACATTTCTGATCGTTACTAAGAATTTGAGTTTCTTGTTTTTTTACCTCCTTATCTCCAAAACTATTAGATTTGAATAGGTATTTTAGGTTCGCCTCTACAGATGAAAGATAAATATTAAACATGGAAGCTATCTCGTTTTTTGTCATCCATACAGTCCCACAGTTCAATGTAAATCTGAACATTGTCTGAATTGGTATTTCTGATTGTTATTGTTGTTCCCCGTTTCATAGTGCTTGTTTTTCTAAGGTTACTTTTTCCATATCATCCAATTTACTAGAAAGCAATTGCATGTCCCTACTAATTTTGTCATTCGTAATGCGGGCATAAATTTGAGTTGTCTTAATATTTGTATGTCCTAACATTTTTGATACGGTTTCGATGGGTACACCTTTGGATAGAGTAGTCGTCGTGGCAAAAGTGTGACGTGCCAAATGGAAGGTAACATTCTTATGAATATCGCATAAATCAGCAATTTCTTTTAGGTAGGAGTTGAGCTTTTGATTGCTTAACACCGGGAGTAGTTGTCCTTTTGGGAGTTTTCCTTCATACTTCTTCAGAATAGATAATGGAATGTTCAACAATGGGAGATTGACTGGGGTATCAGTTTTCTGACGGTGAGTCATTATCCATTGTTTTCCATCAAAAGAAGTACAAATATTATTTCCTGTTAGTTGTTTCACGTCAATATACGCTAGACCAGTATAGCAAGAAAAAATAAAGACATCGCGAACTTGCTCCAAACGAATTGACCCAAATTTCTTTTCCATAATTGTTTGTATTTCAGTATCGGTCAGATACCCTCTATCCACACGTTTCTGCCGAATTTTGTAATTGGAAAATGGATCATTGAATATCCAACCGTTATTTTTAGCAACAATGACGATCATACGCAACATTTGCAGAAACTTAGCTGTAGTATTTTCATTGCATTTGCTAACCGTACGCAAGTAAGTCTCAAAGTCCGTTACAAACTTATAGTTGATTTCTTTTAAGGCTATATCCGTTATTTTATACTTTGCTTGCATAAACTCTCCTAAACGTCGATAAGCCCGGTCGTATTTTGAAAGGGTGGCTCCGGATTTACTAATGCCTAGCAATTTTTGGGCATCTTCGTTATGGGTTTTGAAAAGTTCTAAAAGAGTGGATTGTTTGGTTGAATAACCCAGAAAAGCATTACGCACTTTCTCTGCAGTTACATAGGCCTCATGATTTTCTATGTCATGATAATGGTTCTTCAAAGAAGTACGAATGTCGTCTAGGAGATTGTTTAGTTGGCGAGATTTCAGACTATTTCCGGTAACTTTTCCTTGTTTCACATCCCAAAGTTCCGGTTCTACATCCAATTTGGAACTAAACTGGGATACTTCTCCATTTACAGATAAGCGAGTCATAATGCTTGCCTTGCCATCTTTGTTTACTTGATTCCTTCTCAAATAGAAGAGAATCTTAAATGTACTTTTACTCATAATACTTTCTTTTTAATTCCAAACAATGGGTATAATTTCCATTGCAAAGGAATGATTAGTGTTTAGTATATGAGCAGACACTTAATGTACAACAAGCGACAAATCAAAGACTTATATCAAAAATCGTTACTGTTTTTGAGAGCACTTTTTTAGTAACGATTTAGTAACGGAACTCTGTCATTTTTTGGCTTTTTCTTGACTTTTAAACGTCATCGACAAGAAATAAAAAATCCCGTAAAACCTTGATTTTACGGGATTTGTCTAAGCTTTTCCACTATTTGTCTTTAGTGTTAAGCGGTACGGACGGGACTCGAACCCGCGACCTCCGCCGTGACAGGGCGGCATTCTAACCAACTGAACTACCGAACCAGGTTTTATTGTCAGGCATTGTTCTCAAATGCGGTGCAAAGATACGGCAATTTTTCATTCTGGCAATAGCTATGATAAAAATAATTCAATTTAATCTCAAAAAAAATCTTCTAAAAACCTTTTGCAGTCATATTATAATGAAATTCAGATGGCAACAAAAGTACTTTATAAATACAATTTGAAGATATAAATATAGGTCTCCGATTAAAATGTTATCTTTGCATTCAGTTTATTGAAAAATTAAAATTGAATGAAAGAGAATGGAAATACGGCAGTGTTATTAATGCACTGCCCTGACAAACCGGGTATTTTAGCTGTAGTCACAGAATTTATTAACCAACACAAAGGCAATATTCTATATTTAGACCAATATGTGAACCGCGAAGAGAAGGTTTTTTTCATGCGTGTAGAGTGGGACTTAAGTTTATTTCAAATTCCGAAGGATAAAATTGAAGAGTATTTCGAGACTCTTATTGCTGTTCGCTACAGCATGAACTTCCGCCTTTATTTCGCCGACACAAAACCCAGAATGGCTATTTTCGTTTCTAAAATGTCACATTGCCTTTATGACTTACTGGCACGTTATGCTGCCGGCGAATGGGAAGTTGAAATTCCGCTTATCATAAGCAATCATCCCAACATGGAAAGTGTGGCCAACCGCTTCGGAATTGAATATCATGTTTTTCCAATCACCAAAGAAAATAAAGCAGAGCAAGAAGCCAAACAACTGGAGCTACTCAAAAAACATGGCATAACATTCTGCGTATTGGCAAGATACATGCAGGTCCTTTCTGCTGGATTTATCGATCAATACCCCAATAGGATTATAAACATTCATCATTCATTTCTTCCTGCATTTGCCGGAGCAAAACCCTATCATGCCGCTCATGAACGTGGCGTGAAAGTAATTGGTGCCACCAGTCACTACGTCACCAGCGACTTGGATGCCGGTCCGATTATAGAACAAGATGTAACCCATATATCGCACAAAGACACCGTAGAAGAGCTCGTTAAAAAAGGGCGCGATTTAGAAAAGATCGTATTATCCCACGCTGTAGAAAAACATATCGACAGAAAAATTCTGGCATACAAAAACAGAACCATTGTTTTTCAATAAAGCACAAAACACTTATTCATTACTTCAGTTTTATACTATCAGATGAACGTAACCAGATTATTTGATCTGCTGGATAATTACATTGAAAATTATCCGGATCAGAATGCAGCTTTGGTGTGCAAACGCGAAGGTGCTTGGAAAAAAATCAGCATCTGTGAATATGTAGAACTAACCAATGACTTAAGCTATGGTATGCTGGCATTAGGCATTCAGTCGGGGGACAAAGTAGGAATCGTCAGTAGCAACCGCCCTGAGTGGAATATGCTTGATTTTGCAACCATGCAGATTGGAGCTGTTTCCATTCCAATTTATCCGACTATAAGCCAGAATGATTACAGCCACATACTTAATCATGCCGAAATGAAAATGATTTTCATTGAAGGAAAAGAGCTTAGAACTAAGCTCAAACCAATCCTTCCTGAAATCAAGACACTAAAAGAGATATTTACGTTCACTGATGAAAACACCGAGTATAAATATCTCGACCAGCTTATAACGCTGGGTAAAGAAAATCGCCAGCCGGACAAACTTGCACAGCTCAAAGCTTCAATAAAACCCGATGATTTAGCAACTATCATCTACACTTCGGGCACCACCGGAAATCAAAAAGGTGTAATGCTTTCTCACCACAACATAGTAAGTCAATTAAAAAGCCTTGAATCAATTCCTGCTAAGTGGAGCAACAAAGCATTGAGCTTCCTCCCACTCTGTCATGCATACGAGCGTATGTTAGTGTATCTTTATCAATACCTCGGTATGTCTGTGTATTATGCAGAGAGCCTTGGTACTATTGCAGAAAACATCAAGGAAATAAACCCAACGATGATGTCATGCGTTCCACGGCTGCTTGAAAAGATATACGATAAACTTTATCTATCGGGAAAAAAGCTGCCTTTTTTCAGCAAAATAATCTATTATTGGGCTTTTAATATGGCCACCAAATTTCAATTAGAAGAAATGGGGTGGTATTATAATATCAAATATAAACTGTCCGAAAAACTGATTTATTCCAAATGGAGAGCTGCTATTGGTGGCAATTTCGACATAGTGGTATCGGGAGGATCGGCTATTCAACCTCATATTGCTTCATTTTTCTCTGCCATAGGAATGCCTGTTTTCGAGGGTTATGGGTTAAGTGAAACTTCACCCGTAATAGCTGTTAGTCAACGTGGCGAAAATGGTCGGAAATTTGGTACAGTGGGCTTACCGCTTCCGGGAGTTGAAGTAAAATTAGCCGAACGTGATGAAATAATTTGTCGTGGTCACAATATCATGTTAGGCTATTACAGAGACCCGGAACTAACTGCACTGGCAATTGACAACGATGGTTGGTTCCACACCGGCGACACGGGTAAATTCACACCCCAAGGTCAGCTAATAATTACCGGTCGTTTAAAAAGCATTTTCAAAACCTCATTTGGCAAATATGTAAATCCGCAGGCAATAGAGTCACGATTCACCGAATCGGCTTTTATTGAAAACATGATTGTATTGGGTGAAAACAAGAAATTTGCGGCGGCATTACTGTCGCCCGATTTTATCTATTTAAAATCGTGGTGCAATAAACATAAAATCAAATACAGCACCAATGCAGAAATGATAGAGCATCCTGCAATTGTAAAACGTTATCAGGAAGAGATAAAGCACTACAATCAGTTCTTTGGTGATTTCGAACAGATTAAGCGCTACAAACTAGTGCCCGACGAATGGACCACTGCCGTTGGTTTTCTTTCACCCACTTTAAAAATCAAACGGAATGTCATCGAGTCGCATTATGCGGACGCCATTGAAAAACTTTTCTCTTAACACTTCCACTGCTTGCAGCAGTAGACATATCCGGTGCCAACCGATAGAATAACAGGCACTCTTCCACTTGGCAAAGCCAAGAAATACCCGTATCTTTGCAGCGTGAAACGACGATACTTCATATATTTCTCCTACAAAGGCACCGCTTACCATGGCTGGCAAATTCAACCCAATGGAATTTCAGTTCAGGAATTACTGACACGAGCTTTGTGCACTATTTTACGCACCAATCTCGAGACTGTGGGTGCAGGCAGAACCGATGCCGGCGTACATGCCAAGCTTATGGTTGCTCACTTTGATTTTGAGACTGCATTACCGGCTGAATTTGACTTGGTAGCCAAATTAAACAGCTTTTTGCCCGGTGATATTTCTATTTTTAAAATTGTGGAAGTTAAGCCTGACGCCCATGCACGTTTTGATGCTATCTCGCGCCGGTACGAATACCATATCTTCACCAATAAAAATGTTTTCAAAAATGAACT
>Ga0302215_10000117_pt1 | contig 60911 bp, 49 predicted proteins | sample II_Fen_N3_1_FD_194580 | JGI IMG/M metagenome (GOLD analysis project Ga0302215, IMG submission 194580) | Peat permafrost microbial communities from Stordalen Mire near Abisko, Sweden - II_Fen_N3_1 | ecosystem: Environmental > Terrestrial > Soil > Wetlands > Permafrost | place: Sweden: Abisko... | reverse complement strand
ATAGCATAAGCTAGTAAGACCCCTGGAAGACTACCAGGTAGATAGGACAAAGGTGGAAGTGCGGTAACGTATGTAGCTGATTGTTACTAATAGGTCGAGGGCTTGACCTTAAAAGGTTTACAGTAATAAAAGGATGGAACATTTTCGTGTGTAGGTTAAAGTCAATATGGCCTGGTGGCTCAGTTGGTTAGAGCGCCGCCCTGTCACGGCGGAGGTCGAGGGTTCGAGTCCCTTCCGGGTCGTAAAGTCTTAAAAAGACTTAATGTTATCTCTAAAAAAGGGTTGACATTTTAAGATTTATTATATAAAATCATTTAGTAACAAATTTTACATGGATGAAACGTTTTACCTAGAACATACTAATCCCATGGGATCTTAGCTCAGCTGGGAGAGCATCTGCCTTACAAGCAGAGGGTCATAGGTTCGAGCCCTATAGGTCCCACTCAATACTACATTAGTATTGAAAAGATAAATCTTATGCCGATGTGGCTCAATTGGCAGAGCAGCTGACTTGTAATCAGCAGGTTATCGGTTCGAGTCCGATCATCGGCTTTTCAACTGAATATGGTTGATATTTTGGATGGGTTCCCGAGTGGCCAAAGGGGGCAGACTGTAAATCTGTTAGCTACGCTTTCGAAGGTTCGAATCCTTCTCCATCCATTGGCTTTACGCCAAGTGTGTTTATAAATGTTATTAAAAAAAAATAATTAAAAATTGTCGCGGGGTGGAGCAGTCTGGAAGCTCGTCGGGCTCATAACCCGAAGGTCATAGGTTCAAATCCTGTCCCCGCAATTAGATACAAAAACTAAATAGTTTCGTAAGCCAAAAAGTTATTCCCACTTAACGGTGCACGAAGTTGACCTTGCCCAGATAGCTCAGTCGGTAGAGCAGAGGACTGAAAATCCTCGTGTCGCTGGTTCGATTCCGGCTCTGGGCATTTTGCTTGGAACAAAGCATGGGATATTAGCTCAGTTGGTAGAGCACATGACTTTTAATCATGGTGTCCCGGGTTCGAATCCCGGATGTCTCATTAATAATTAAAACGACGAATTGAAATAGAGAAGATCAATGATCTTCTCTATTTTTAAGATTATTTTTACAATAAATACAATAGGACTGTGGGAATTATAGAGAAGCATAATTTAATCCTTAAGCTTGTACTTACGTATTTCTTGGAATAAACATGTTATAACCAACTAATACTATAAATATTTTTATATAGGATACCTGTCTAGAACTAAGAGCTTTTTAGTATATTTGATTAATATTTGTTTGTTTATCATAAAAAAATTAATAATTTTTCATATAGTATATTGAATTGACTAAGTGGATAATTTTTTTAAATATTTAATTAAAAGTGTAGTAAATTTGCGCATTGTATTGGTTTCAATTATATAGTATATTTAGTAATATATGAGCAAAAAATAAGAAAGGTAATTATAATTGTTTCGGAGCGCTCTAATGCTATTATTAAGTGATTAAGTTGAAACAAAATATCTATTTATACTTTGACTTATTTTTTAAAAAAATACTTTAAGACAAGCTATACGACCGAAAAACAATATTAAATAAATGTTTGGTTGCTTAGCATCTATCACAGGAGGTAAGTTATGAAACTGTTTATTGACACAGCTAATGTCGAGGAAATTAAGAAAGCAAATGATTTAGGAGTAATTTGTGGTGTAACAACGAATCCATCATTAATTGCGAAAGAAGGAAGAAATTTTGCAGAAGTTATTGCTGAAATTGCATCTATCGTAGATGGACCAATCAGCGGCGAAGTAAAGGCTACTACGGTATTAGCAGAAGGAATGATTGCAGAAGGTAGAGAAATTGCAAAAATTCATCCTAATATGGTTGTTAAAATTCCAATGACTTTAGAGGGATTAAAAGCAACTAAAGTATTAACAAGCGAAGGAATAAAAACTAATGTAACTCTTATCTTTACAGCTAATCAGGCTCTTTTAGCAGCACGAGCAGGCGCTACTTATGTATCTCCTTTTGTAGGCCGTTTAGATGATATATCTCAACCTGGAACAGAGTTAATTAGCACAATCGCTCAGATTTTTGAAACTTATAATATTAAGTCTGAAATTATTGCAGCTAGTATCCGTAATCCAATTCATTTAACAGAATGTGCATTGGCTGGAGCAGATATTGCAACTGTACCTTACACTGTAATCGATCAAAGTTCAAAGCATCCTTTAACTACAGCTGGAATTGAGAAATTTGTTCAGGATTATAAAGCTGTATTTGGTGAATAATCGAAATACTAATTAATACGTTATATAAGTTGGAATTCAAATGTTTTGAAATTATGAATAATGATAATTATGAATAATGATGATTATTACATTTAAGGAGGAACAAAAATGAGTAATATTGATACCATGTCAGTAAATGCGATAAGAGTGTTATCAGCAGATGGTATACAGAAAGCTAATTCGGGTCATCCGGGTCTTCCACTTGGCGCGGCAGCTATGGCTTATGAATTATGGGCTAAACAAATGAATCACAATCCTTTAAACCCGAAATGGGCTAATAGAGATAGATTTGTTTTATCTGGTGGACACGGATCCATGCTTTTATATTCGTTATTACATTTATTTGGATATGGACTTACTACTGAGGATTTATCCAATTTCCGTCAAGAGAATTCATTAACACCAGGTCATCCGGAATACGGTCATACAGTAGGTATTGAAGCTACTACCGGTCCTTTGGGAGCAGGTATGGCTATGGCAGTAGGTATGGCTATGGGTGAAGCTCACCTTGCAGCTAAGTTTAATAAGGATAACTATTCTGTTGTTGACCATTACACCTTTGTACTTGGTGGAGATGGTTGTATGATGGAAGGTATCACTTCAGAGGCAATGTCTCTTGCTGGTACACTTGCTCTTGGTAAATTAATCGTATTATATGATAGCAATAAGATATCAATTGAAGGAAGCACAGATATTGCCTTCACTGAAGATGTCTCAAAGCGTTTTGAAGCATTTGGATTCCAGACCTTAACGGTTGAAGATGGTAATAATCTTGAGGAAATCGGAGCAGCAATCGCAGCAGCAAAGGCTGATATTACTAGACCATCTATGATTACTGTAAAGACCAAGATTGGTCACGGAAGCCCTAGAGAAGGTCTTGCTAGTGCACATGGTGAGCCTCTTGGAGCAGATAATATAAAGGCATTAAAAGAGAAACTTGGATGGCCTAGCCAAGATGATTTCTTTGTACCGGATGAAGTTTATGCGAATTACAAAGAACTTGCTAAAAAAGGAGCAACCGTTGAAGAAGCTTGGAACAAGATGTTTGCAGATTACAGCAATGCATATCCTGAGCTTAAAACATTATGGGATCAGTACCATGATGAGAATGCAGCACAGAAGTTATTTGACAATGAAGAGTTCTGGGCCTTTGCTGATAAGCCAGAAGCAACAAGAAACCTTTCTGGTGTAGCAATTAATAAAATTAAAAATTGCCTTCCTAATATTATCGGTGGTGCAGCGGATTTAGCTCCGTCCACCAAGACTTATATGAATGATATGGGTGATTTCTCAAAGAATAACTATGGTGGTCGCAATCTTCACTTTGGTGTAAGAGAATTATCTATGGCAGCAATAGGCAATGGTCTTGCATTACACGGCGGACTTAGAGCTTACGTATCTACGTTCTTTGTATTTAGTGATTATGTTAAGCCAATGGCAAGATTATCAGCACTTATGGGCCTACCATTAACCTTTGTTCTTACCCATGATAGTATTGGTGTAGGCGAGGATGGACCGACTCATGAGCCAATCGAACAGCTTGCAATGCTTCGTTCTTTACCAAACTTTACAGTGTTTAGACCAGCTGATGCAACAGAATGTAATGCAGCTTGGTATTATGCAATTACATCAACTAAAACACCTACCGCTTTAGTTCTTACACGTCAGAATCTTCCTCAACTTCCAGGTTCCTCTAAGGAAGCATTAAAGGGTGGTTATGTGGTTTCTCCTTCTAAGAAGGAAGTTCCAGATGCTATTATCATGGCAAGTGGATCTGAAGTAGAGCTTGGTGTAAATGCTCAAGCTGAACTTGCAAAAGAAGGCGTTGATGTAAGAGTTGTAAGTATCCCTTCCATGGATTTATTTGAAGGTCAGTCAGCTGAATACAAAGAATCAATTCTTCCTAAGAGTGTTAGAGCAAGAGTTGCGGTAGAAGCAGCATCCGATTTTGGATGGGGTAAATATGTTGGTCTTGACGGAACATCCGTTACCATGAAGGGCTTTGGTGCATCTGCGCCAGCTAATATTCTCTTTAAGAAGTTTGGATTTACGACTGAGAATGTAGTAAATGCTGTTAAGAGCGTATTATAATAATATAATTTAATATTAAAGTATTTGAAGTCGCAGGATTGATTCTGCGACTTCTTTTTATTGGTATTTCGGCACTTGTTAAAGATTGGATTGATTTTTAATGCAACTTTATAAATGGGGTTAGGGCTATTATAATATTAATAATTCTATAAGAAGAGAGCTTTTCTAATTAAATTCTAATTTCCTTATATTGAAAATATTGTGTATAACCGCTACAATGAAGTAAGAGATTACTTTGTAAGTTAATTATATATGTTATACGAAGTAATAAAATTAATTAGCAGTTTATTATGATGAATTATTATTAAGAATGATTTTTAATAAAGTGGAGGGTATATAAATGGTTAAGATATTAATCGTAGAGGATGAAGTAAAAATTGCTCGATTTTTGGAATTAGAATTGAAGCATGAAGGTTATGAGGTTGAGCTTGCCGGAGATGGCAGAGTAGGCTTAGAGATGGCCCTGAAAAATAATGTAAATTTAATTGTTTTAGATATAATGCTCCCTGGCTTGAGCGGAATTGAAGTGTGTCGAAGAGTAAGATTAGAGTCACAGGTTCCAATTATTATGCTAACAGCGAAGGATGATGTAACGGACAAAGTTTCAGGATTGGATATGGGAGCAGATGATTATATGACGAAACCCTTTGCAATAGAAGAGCTGTTAGCTAGAATTCGAGTTGCATTAAATCGTAATAGTAAAAAAACAGATAATACTGGTGAGGTAGTTCAGATTGGTGATTTAAAATTAAATATAAAGAGCCATAGTGCATTTTACAAAGAGGATGAGCTCGTTCTCACCAAGAAAGAGTATGTTCTTTTAGAATATTTAATACGTAATAAAAATGTAGCGTTAACTCGAGAACAGCTCTTGAATAATGTATGGGATTATGAATACTTTGGGGATACGAATGTTGTGGATGTTTATATTCGATATTTAAGACAAAAAATTGATGAAAAGTATGGAATTCATTTGATTTCTACAGTGCGAGGCTTGGGCTATATTATTAAAGATTAATAATATAGATCGGGCTTTATAAGTCATCTGTAAGGTAGGTAAATCAATAAACATATGTGGATATATTCACTTGATTTTTTGGAATAAAGTTGACTTCTGACACACTAATCATAAGATGGATAAATTACATGAGGGAGAACAATTATGTGTAAAAAGCTACTAGAGCTTATTCGATCAATATTAAGAAAAACCGTTCTTCCGATTAGAAGGAAAAAGGAAGAATGGTTAAGTAAATTTCGGTTATCGATGGCATTTCGCATCTCAGTATCTTATCTAAGATTATTAATTCTCTATGGTATCTTATTAATGTTTTGTTTTTTCTTTCTTTATATGTATACCGAAGAAGAGACATATGATCGAATGGCCGACAAAGTAATTCAGGCCTATGATAATAAAGGAACAAGTGGAATTATAAATCCTTATTACATTAACGGATTGTCCGTTAAAATATCTGAGAAGGATTCTAAAATTGAAGTATACAATGATATTGTTAAAGAAGCGAATGCAGGCATGGAATTCCTGTATGGAATTCATTTTAACCGAAAAAGTCAAAACAATATTTTGGTTATTGATAAAGATAAAACCTTTACTGCCAAAGGAAGCACGTATATAGCTGAATTTCAATATGATTTGACGGGAAGTTATCGTAAATTTTTTGATCTCTTATGGAAGATAGCGCTCTTATATCTAATCGTGGTTGCACTGATTATCCGCAATGGAAAGCGTAGTGATGTAAAGCTTTTTGAACCTCTTCGGATTATGTCAGCAACAGCGAATCGACTGACGGTGAACAATCTAGATAGTGAAAGACTTAATATTGAGGGAACTAAAAACGAATTAAAGGATTTGGCAAATGTAATTAATGCTATGCTGGATCGTTTGGAGACCTCGTATGAAAGTCAAAAACAGTTTGTATCAGATGCATCACACGAACTACGTACTCCAATTGCCGTAGTGCAAGGGTATGCAAATCTGTTAAGTCGGTGGGGAACTACGAACGAAGAGGTACTCCATGAATCAATTGAGGCAATACAGAACGAAGCGCGATCCATGCAGGATTTGGTGGAAAAACTGCTTTTTCTATCTCGACACGATATGAAAACCTTAAAGCTTAATAAAAAACGTTTTAACATGCGCTTGGTAGTTGAAGATATGATAAAGGAAACAAAATTAGTTGCAACAAATCGAAAAATCAACAATACCATTATGGAAGATGTAATTGTATATGGTGATAAACAATCCTTAAAGCAGGCAATTCGAATTTTCATAGAAAATGCAATTAAGTATTCGCATGATGGGGATGAAATTACAATCCAGTGTCAGAAAATCAATGAGGAATGTGTGATTACCGTTCAAGATACCGGGATAGGCATGAAGAAAAAAGATATTGATCATATTTTTGACCGTTTCTATCGATCAGACTATGTAAGAAATCAAAATATTAGTGGACATGGCTTAGGATTAGCACTTGCAAAACTGATCATCTTGGCTCATACAGGCAGAATAAAAGTACGTTCACAATTCAAAGCAGGAACGAGTTTTATTATTACGATACCGAAACGACGATATTAATAATTAGATGATAAGTATAATTTGTAATGGCCTATGAAATGGGTTTAAGTATTATGAGACGAAAACACATAATACTTATGATCCTTAGCATAGGCCATTTTTTACGTTATTTGATAGAAATACATCCGTTTTCAGTTAAAAGATAAGGGACATTAAAATTATTTAACGGCGCTGAACTAGAAAAGGATATAATGTGAATCATGTAAGAAGAGGCATTTTGTTGTATATTAACGGTAGTATTTTCTGGTATTTGTCCGGGACTAAATTCAATAAGCTTTTGTGCATTATTACCGCAGTACACAATATTCCATTCGTTTTCTATCGTACCACCTTCTTTAAAGGAATAACGTTTTAATTCTCCTTTATTTACCCAACCAATCGTAGTCATTGTATAGTCATCGATTTTCTCTTGTTTTTGAGTAATGCTCCATATTCCAAACGTATTTTTTGTTAATATAACTAAAACATTAGTTCCGTCCTTTGAGATAGTTTTAATTACTTTAAATTCTTTGTTATTTTCGTCATGGTTGGTGTCAATCACCATCACTTCTGAGGTATTGTATCCTGAAATAAACAAGGTTATATAAAAATTTATTACCCATGCCGTAGTAAGAGCAGTTAAAACAAATGCTACCACAGCAATAATTATAATGACTGGTTTTTTCATAAATGTCTCCTTTACGCGGATTTGTTAATGGTATAAATAATTAGTCTACAATACATTTATATCCACAATTTACTTAAAAGGTTCTTTATTAGTTGAAAATAATAAATAAATATGATGATTTATGAATTAACCTGGTGCTAGATGCAACATTATAATTAATTGGAATTAAAAAGTATAAATGTAATTTAATATTAAAAAGATATATGTAAATTAATATTGAAAGATCAATGTATTTATAATCGAAATCTCAATGTAATTTAATATTGAAGAATCAAGCTAATTTAATATCGAAAGCGCAATGTAATTTAATATTGAAGAATCAAGCTAATTTAATATCGAAAGAGCAATGTAATTTAATATTAAAAAATCAATGTAATTTAATATTAAAAGATTAAATTTAATAGAAAAATATAAGTTCACTTAATCATTTTTGCAACTTACTATCAATATCTGCAGCTCAGTAGTCACCGTATTGCATAACAAACACTAGAGACATATAATCGTTCTAGATAAAAACAATGGAGGTAAGTATGGAAGATATTATTCAGGTGAACCATCTTAGAAAATATTTTAAAGAAGTGAAGGCAGTGGATGACATTAGTTTTCGAGTGAAAAAAGGAGAGTTATATGGATTTCTAGGAGTAAATGGAGCGGGTAAATCAACGACAATTAATATTCTATGCACACTACTTGGCAGTAGCGAAGGGGATGTCAATGTATGTGGATATAAATTAGGCAAAGAAGACAAGGAAATCAGACAAAAAATTGGTGTAGTATTTCAGGATAATACTCTGGACGGAAGTTTAACAATTAAAGAAAACCTGATTACTAGAGCTGGGCTTTATAGTAACAGCAGTAAAGAGATTCATTCAAATCTGCAATATGTTACTGATGTATTAGAGATTGGTGATTTGATGAAAAGACAGTTTCGCAAACTATCCGGAGGGCAAAAACGAAGATGTGAAATTGCCAAGGCCTTAATGAACCGACCGGAGGTATTGTTCCTAGATGAACCAACCACAGGTCTTGATCCACAAACTCGACAGATGGTTTGGGAAAGTCTTGACAAGCTTAGAAAAGAAGATAACATGACGGTTTTTCTGACAACTCATTATATGGAGGAGGCTGCAAAAGCACAATATATATCAATTATGGAGGCGGGTAAATTAGTAGCAACGGGAACTCCCTCCGAGTTAAAACAAAAATTCTCCCATGATACATTAAGGCTGGTTCCGGATGATCACGCGTCGTTAGAAATGATTTTACAAAAATTAAATATTACTTATCAGGAAAAGAGTAACCATATCAATGTTATTATACCTAACACTTTATCAGGGTTAGATATTTTAAATCAAATTAAACAAAATTTAAAGTCTTTTGAAGTGATACAGGGAACGATGGATGATGTGTTTTTAAATATAACAGGGAAGAGCTTATAGGAGGTAATTATGTTGTTATTAAGATTGGTGAAAAGGAACATTTTAGTTTATTGCAGAGATAAGTCAAATATCTTCTTCTCGCTATTATCCATGTTAATTATTATTGGATTAATGGTAATTTTCTTAGGTAAAATGAATGCAGATGGGGTATTAAATTTATTGAAACAGCACGGCGGTGTGAGAGATGCTTTAGTAGATCAGAAAAATGTAGATAACATGGTTATGTTATGGACTCTCGGAGGGATCGTAGTTGTAAATTCAGTGACGATAACTTTATCCATGATTGGAATTATGGTAGAGGATGAAGTGGAGAAAAAACTAGGGAGTTTCTATGTATCGCCGGTTAATCGAATTGTTTTTGTACTTGGATATATAATCGCTGCTGTTGTTATGGCAATTATTATATGCGTTTTAACGGTAGCAGTTGGAGAAGGGTATTTTGCTATAATTGGTGGAGATTTATTATCAGTCACACAATTAGGAAAAATATTAATATATATTATATTAAATGTATTTACCTCTTCCTGTATGGTGTTTTTAATACTTAATTTCGTACACACTCAGAGTGCATTGTCTGGTTTAGGAACAATTATAGGAACATTAGTTGGTTTTATGGCTGCAATTTACCTTCCCATGGGGATGTTACCAGATAAAGTGCAAACTGTTCTCAAGTGTTTTCCAATGGTTCACGGTTCCTCCTTCTTAAGAGATATCTTCACTTCGGAGATTATAACAAAAACGTTTCAAAATTGCCCTCAGCAGGTAATTGATCAGTATAAAGAATATATGGGTATGACCCTAACTTATAATAATAACATTATTTCAAATGTAACAAAGATGGCATTTATGGTGATAAGTGGTATAATCTTTATAGGAATTTCAGTAATCCTACAGAAAAGAAGAAATGTTATGAGAAGATAGGAGATCCTATGAAGATTATAATTGAGGAAGCAAATCCAGGTGATGAGGACCAAATTATAATACGCTGCAAGGAATTAGATGAGAATATTTTAAAAGTAATATCTGATTTAAAGATGGGGCAAAAGAAGTTTACCGGAATCAAGAATGGTAATCTAACTATGATAGACCCCTCGAATATATATTATTTTGAAGGTGTCGATAATAAGGTTTTTATGTACTGCAAACAGAATGTATATGAAAGTAAATTAAAATTATATGAAATAGAAGAGGAATATAAAAACACCAATTTCTTTCGTGCATCGAAATCCGTAATCTTGAATGTTTCGAAAATCAAGAGTGTTAGTCCTGCTTATTCAGGGCGTTTTGAAGCTACCTTATTTAATGAGGAAAAAGTTGTGATTTCAAGACAATATGTACCGGAATTAAAGAAAAAATTGGGCATATAGGAGGTATGTAAGTATGGATAAGATAAAAAATATAATTAAAATATTTTTATATGTAGTAGCAGGGATGACAATCAGTACAGCAATCTTTATTTCTATATTTAATAGTGACCTTAACATGTCAGTATCTATATTATGGCAGATTATTATTATTTCAGCCGTTTGCTCTTTAGGTAATTTTATTTATCATAATCATTCGGATTTAAGTAAAAATGAAATGAAAATAAGGTTAATATGTCATTTCTTGTATATTAACGTAGTTGTAATTGGAGGAGGTTTTTTATTTGGGTGGCTTTCTCTAAGTGATCTACCAGAGGTTATCGTAATGTTTATCATGATAGCAGTCGTTTATACTGTTATTATGGTTACGGACTTTCATCAGGATGAAAAAATGGCTGAAATGTTTAATCATCAGCTTCGAAAGCGCTATCCGGATAGTAAGGATTAAGCTTGCAATTCATGTTTCGTGATACGGGTGAGGCGTGACAATTAAATACTAAGAATATTATTTTATCCATGGTTAATATACTTGAATTTGTTCATACTACATAGTAATATTAATATGTATTACAAATATTGGTATTTGAAAGGTAGGGTGGAATTAATGAAAAATAAGACATGGATAAAATATCTGCTATACATTATATTAATAGTGTTCGCAGTATATTTTAAGGGGTTCGTGGAAGGTATTTTTCAAAAAGATTTAGGTAAGAACTTTAGAGTAGATCTTTACATGTTAGTATCCGTGGCTTTCATAACAGTGATGATTGGTGTTGCATTAGGTGTGGAACATCTAATGAGGCAAGCAAAAAGTGAGGGTATATGGAAACTAAATATACCTAAATTTATATTTTTAGGATTGCCTGTGCTTTACTTGGCATCAATTTATATTACTACGTTTCTTTTCAAATCCAATATATTATTTACACCAATTTATAATTTATTAAATAGTACTTCATTAATCACCATCTTTCAGATACTCTATGGATACATTATAATAACTTGTTTTTATAAAGAAAAGAGTATAAGAGAGGGGATTGATATATTAGACTATGAAACTGAGGAAACAGAAGAGGCGGAAATGAATTTTAACTAGGATAGTTAACTTGTTTATAACAATGCTTAATTTATCAATAAGGATTAATATAACAGGCAGAGCAGAGTTGATAGATAGATACCTCCAAACTAGACAAGGAAATAATCAAAATCTATTTTGTAGGTACCGTATCAAATCAAAACTCTGCTCTATTTATTATAGTTGTGTTTTGCATCACACATTAATATACTATCGGTGTAAATAGAGATATATATCGTAAAAAGTTGCTTTTTAACCCCTGCACTATCTATATGAGTTTTTAAAGGTTCTTAAATTGAGCCATGTAAAGATCATAATACAAGCCTTTCTTGGATAACAGCTCTTCTGAACTACCTTCCTCTAAAATCCTACCTTCATCAACAACAAAAATGCGGTCTGCTTTGCTAATGGTGGAGAGGCGATGTGCAATTACAAACGAGGTCCGGCCCTTTAATAAAGCTTCAATGCCTTCTTGAACTAATAATTCGGTATGGGTATCGATGCTTGAGGTTGCCTCATCAAGAATTAAAATCTTAGGCATAGATATCATGGTTCTTGCAAAAGCAAGAAGTTGGCGTTGCCCAATTGATAATCCAGCACCTCTTTCTTTTAATTCTGTAGCGTATCCGTTCTCTAGCTTCATAATAAAGTCATGTGCATTCACCGCCTTGGCAGCAGAGATTACTTCTTCGTCGGTTGCATCTAATTTGCCATAACGGATATTATCTGAAATCGTTCCGGAGAACAAGAAATTCTCTTGTGTCATAATACCCAGTTGCATCCTCAAACTTTCAATGGTAACATTTTTAACGTTGTATCCATCAATATAGATATCACCTTGTTGTATATCATAAAAGCGGCTAATTAAATTAACAATCGTTGATTTACCTGCACCGGTCGGACCAACCAAAGCGATGGTTTCGCCTGGATTAACGGTAAAACTTACATCATTTAATACCTTGGAATCCTCATCATAGGCAAAGGATACATGGTCAAATTGAATTTTACCAGCAATTGATGGTAGGTCTGCAACGGAATCGGAATCTGTAAGCTCAGGTTTTGTATCTAGAATTTCAAAGATACGTTCAGCGCCAGTCATATTGGTAATTAAAGAGTTATAAAAATTACTTAAATTCATAATTGGTTGCCAGAACATCGTGATATACATGGCAAAGGCCATCAATGTTCCCACACTACCGGTATCAATACCAAGTACCTTAACTGCCACAAAGTACATAGTGACAGAGCCAATACTCCAGCTGATATCAACGCTAGGGAAAAAAGCATCGTTAAGTCTTACTGCTTTCACAAAGGCATGACGGTGATCATTAAGAAGTTCTTCAAAAGACTCTTGTGCCTCTTCTTCTGCTGTAAAGCTTTGAATAATTCTCATGCCGGATAAATCTTCATGAATTAACGCGGTTAGATTTGAACTTTTCTTACGCCATTGCTGCCAATAACGATGTGACCTTGTTTGTATAAACCATAAAATAGATAACATCAGTGGCACCGCGATTAGCGAAGCAAGGGCAAGTTGCCAGTTGATCACAAGCATAATGGTTACGACGGAACAGATAGTGATAAAATCAGGAATTAAAGTGGTTACACTGTTGGATAGTACATCCTTTAATGAGTTTACATCACCAATAATTCTTGCAAGTATTTTACCTGTTGGCCGGCTATCAAAAAAATTAAAGCTTAATTTTTGAATATGAGTATATAGTTCCTGTCTAATCGTCAAAAGTATCTTGTTAGAAATCTTAGCCATAATATACATACGAAGTTTAACTAATAGAACTAGAATAATATTGAGTATGAGGGCAAAGAGTCCAAGCTTCAATAAACCATTAAAATTCTTATTAGCAATATAATTATCAATCGCAAATTGAATAATTAACGGGTTTACAGTGGTTATGGCAACTGTAATAAGCATAATGACAATTACCAACGCAATTGAAGATCTATAGGATAACATATAACGAAACAAACGCAATAATGTAATTCGCTTACTTACAACTTTTAATTTTTCGTCTTCTCTAGTTGAATTTACAGCCATGCTGCCACCTCCTTTGTGTTAGGCGTAGTATTCAAATTATCTTTATTGTCGAGATAATCTCCATACTGTGCCATATATGTTTTATAATAATAACCTTTTTCTTCCAGAAGAGTATCGTGTGTACCTCGTTCAAGGATACAACCCTCATCAAGAATTAAAATTTCATCTGCATTACGTACTGCTGAAATACGATGCGCAATGATTATTTTGGTAGAAGGTAATTGTGTTAATGACTTTTGAATCAAATGTTCGGTTTCCATATCAAGAGCGGAAGTGGAATCATCCAGAATTAAGATAGGGGTGCTCTTTGCTAATGCTCTCGCAATACTAATTCGTTGCTTTTGCCCACCGGAAAGTCCAACGCCACGTTCACCAATTACGGTATCATATTGATTATCCATTCTTTCAATGAACTCCGTTGCCTGTGCGTTTGCCAATGCAGTTAAAACATCTTCCTGTTTGACGTGTTTTCTATCACCCATCTTAACATTCTCATTAATGGTATCCGAGAACAAGAATACATCCTGCATTACGAGCGAGATGCTTGAACGAAGCTGATTTAGGGATAAATCTTTAACGTTAACACCATCTAGCATAATTTCACCTTCCGTAACATCATAAAAACGTTGAAGTAAGTTTATAATAGAGGTTTTGCCAGTTCCCGTTGCACCCATGATACCTATCGTTTTACCGGCAGGTAGGTGAAAGCTTATTTCATTAAGAATACTTTTATCACCAAGAGCAAAGGATACCTTATTAAATTGTATGCTACCGGCAACCTCATTAAGTGTAATGGGCTGTTGCGGAGAAGATACCAGTGGTTGTTCGTCAAATATCTTACCAACGCGATTGGTAGAAGCTAGAGAGGATGCAAATAAATTGGATAACCAACCTAGCATCTCCATCGGCCAAACAATATTCATCGAATATTCAGTAAAGGCACCTAATGTTCCAAGGGTTATCTTTCCGTCAATAACCATTCTACCTCCAAGTATAATAACAACGAGTGGAAGTATTTTAGTTACAAACTGAAAATAAGGATATAGTTTAATAAAGATTTTTGATTGTTGCATGTTCAAGTTATAATATTTCTGGTTATGGGATAAAAACTTTTTTATTTCATGTTTTTCTCTAGCAAAGGCTTTAACAGTACGAACTCCTGCCAGGTTCTCTTGAGCAACCAGATTTAATTTTGAATTCTCATCACTGATTGCCTCATAAACTTTGCCTAACTTTCGTTCCATGAAAACTGCTAGAAGCCCCATTATAGGAATTAATATAGTTGGAAAGATAGCCAGGGTAGGGGAAAGATTGAACATGCAAAACAGTATAATTACGGTATGAATTGTAATTTCAATCAATAACATGCTAACGAAGCCAAGCCCCTCCCATATATGATCCACATCATCTTTAACGCGTGACATTAATTCTCCAGTATTGGTCTTATCAAAGAAACTTAACGATAGACCTTGGATGTGTTTAAACAAATCCTTTCGAATATTCACTGAGATCTTAGAACTAACCAGATCAAAGATAATCTCTTTTGTATAATGGAAGATACATCTTCCGATACCAATTATGAAAATAATTAGTAACAACTTAGGAAGTATATCCATATCTCCCCCAACGATTACATCATCAATAACTCGCTTTGTAATCTGTGGCGATAGCATATCTAGTGAAACCGCTATCACCATACTTAATATCGCAAAAACATATGCGTACCAGTATTTAAGTATATATTTTGATATTTTTTTCATTATTCCTCCGTTCATGCATTCCCTCAAATGCAAATTATGTAGTAACGAGTTGTCTTTCAATAATATTTCTCATGGATTTTTTGAAGTAAAATAATTATCACTCCAAAATTGGCGATGTGTAACCGGGCGATGGGCGCAAAAAAAGCCGCGGTATGACATACCGCGGCATAATAGTTAAAATATGCGATTAGAACTCTCTTTCTATCAGAGTAATAAGATAGGGAGATGATAAATCTTAATTTTTACTATTCCATGAGGTAATATCATATAAAATATTCGTTATTAGGTTGTTGTGATGTTTAATTACTGCAATCTGCATATGTGTTACCTCCATTTCTGTAATAGTCTGCCAACATTATAGTCTGAAGAAGGTTGTCCTGTCAACAGTTATTTGTAAAAAATTTATTATATTGGATAAATCTTAATTTTTGATTAATATTTTAAAACTTCAAGAATTGTTCATATTTCTATGATATAATAAAAAAAATGAATAAAATTTGAACACAGATTACCAAAACACAGTTGGTGAATGATATAAAGGATAAGGTGGTACTTAATATGGAGTTACCTATGTTTTATACGGAAGCAGAGGATTGGGGAAACGCGCTGCTTTTGTATGATGCTGCATTAAAAGAGATTAATACAAAGCTTGAGATTTTAAATAATGAATTTAAGATGGATCATCAATATAACCCTATTGAACATATTACTTCAAGAATTAAATCTCCTCAAAGCATCGCAAAGAAATTAAGACATAACAATAGAGATTTAACGATTGAGAACATTGTAAAGTATGTAAATGACGTGGCGGGAATACGAATTATTTGTTCCTTTACTTCTGATATTTACAGAATAGCAGATTTGATGACCAAGCAAACAGATATAAAAGTGTTAAAAGTGAAGGATTATATCATGTGTCCGAAAGAGAATGGATATACCAGCTATCACATGATTGTAACGATTCCTGTTTTTTTATCTGACCGCACCGTAGAAACGAAAGTTGAGATACAAATTCGTACGATAGCAATGGACTTCTGGGCAAGCTTAGAACACAAAATTTATTATAAATTTGAAGGAAATGCACCTGAACATATTAGCAAGGAACTCAAGGAGTGCTCTGATATTGTGGCATATCTTGATCAAAAAATGTTGAGTCTAAATGAAGAAATTAGAAGTTATAGCAAGGAAAGAATTGGAGAATTTAATACAGAAATAAATAGTACTTATCGAGCCGTTGTGGCAGAATCCTTTGGAACGATTATGGAAGAAGAAGAAAGTACAATAGAAGTTAAAATTTCGACTGAAGAGAAAGAGACAGAAAATGAGAAAGTAGGTAAAAAGAGAATGTTATTTGGATTTCGTTAATACGAAGGATAAGGGGTGGAACAAATGAATTTACCATTTGGAATTACAGGGGTGAAGGAAAGTAGCATTACAAAGAAAGAATATGATATTCGTTCGATATCCAAATACGAACGAAAACTAGCTGATTATCGTGACACCTTAGAAACCTATAAAAATTGTATTACGGAATATTCAAGTCGTTTAGACAATTATGAAAAAAGATCTTTTAATAATCAATTATCCATTATTCAAACTGCATTAGATATTACTTATATGAAAGAACAAGGGGATAAAGTTCTCGATTTATTGGAGGAATTTAAATTAGGGCAACACAGTCAGATGAATTATGAAATGGATAAACTTACAGAGTCAATAGTTGATACAAAGCAAAAGTTAGACAATATTGATGAGAATATTATCAATAATGTTTGTGAATTATTGGCAGAAGGGCAAAAGCAAACCCAAATACATAATATGACGATTCAGGAGGAGCTTATTTCTAATGTTGAGAGGTTGGATAATAAGGTTAGAGTAAGTAATTCTTTGATTTGGTTTCTAGTTGTGTTTAATATCTTAACGTTGAGTGGACTTGCTTTTGTTATCTGGTATATTACCGATGTTTTATCTTTATAAAGTGCAGTGCCTATTAAGAGAATATATAGTATGTCCAAATAAAAAGGCTTCGGGGAAGTTGCTCAACTGCAATTCCTCGAAGCCTTTTTTGTGATATATATATTTATTCGGGTGTTATAAGTCTACAATTTAATGTTTTTAAGCAATGAGCTCAGCCCTGTAGTGGCTTCTTCACCGGTGAAAAAGGTTCCTGGGGATGCTTCTACATATTCAACTACTTCTTCTTTTTCCTGTACAGCCTTCATACTAAGACTGATTTTACCGTCTTTAATATCAAGGAGCTTGACGGTAACCGTTTCCCCTTCTTTTATTACTTCGTTAGGAGATTTAATTCTCTTATCACTTATTTGGGATATATGAACCAATCCGGTCAACCCCTCCCCGATGTTTACAAAGGCACCGTAGGGAGTTATCTTTTCAACAACACCGGTGGTTACAATACCAACTTGAAGGAGAGAAATTTTGCTGTTTTTTTCTACTTGCTCCATATCTCGAGCTACTTCCTTGCCGGATAAAACTAATTTCTTTTCATCCGCAGAAGCGGTAATTACGATAACTTCAATTTCTTTACCAACCCAGGTAGAAAGGTCTTCCACATATAGTGTGGAAAGTTGTGAAGCAGGTATAAAAGCACGAACTCCATAAAGGTATGTTACTATACCACCATTAACAGCTTGGGACAGCTTTACCGTAAATACTTTTTTGCTCTTCATTGCATCAATTAGATGATCCCAAGCGAGGATATCATCGGCACGTTTTCTGGAAAGCAATATACTACCCTGACCATTATCTTGACGAATCACGGTTGCAGCCATTACCTCACCAAGTTTTACATCCGCTTTGATAGAAAAGCTAGGATCATTACTTAGTTCCTCTAATTTAATAATGCCTTCTGCATAATATCCAAGATCTAAAATAATCTGTGATTCTGAGATTCCAATTACAGTACCGGTTAGGATGTCCCCTTCTTTAATTTTCTTAAAAGAACTAGCAATTTCCTCTTTAAAGTCGTCCATCGAGGGAATTATTTCTGGCGTAACCTCAACCTCAATTTCAACGGAAAGAGTTTCATTACCTTCATTTATTTCATTATTCATCTTTTTCTAGGGAATGCTTCGTAGCATATCCCATAACCTCCTTTTATGTTAATGGTAAAATATACTTTAATAAGTTTTATGTTATTAAGTATATCACAAATTAGTAAAAAAATTAATTGTGAATAAGTATAGATTTTTTGCTGACTGTTATTATTCACCTTTTTACTTTCAGGTCAGTAGATAATTCGTTTTAGCTGGGCAAGTTGTTTGTATTAGGTCAGTAGATGATTCGTTTTAGTTGGGTGAGTTCTTTGTGTTAGGTCAGTAGATAATTTGTTTTAGCTGGGCAAATTCTTTGTGTTAGGTCAGTAGATTATCTGTTATAAGTGGGTTTAAGGAGGGTTCGCTTCTGCAGTAAATATAAGAATTACCTTTTTTCCCAAGGCGCTCAACACAACCAATATAATGTAAGACGCGGAGGGCAGTTTGAGAATGATGTATAGTGAGTTTAGAGCATTTTTTATAATCTTTGGACGTGAAGGTATCAGCAAGAGTGTCCGGGATTAATAACTTATAATCTTGTATACTATTAATTTCTATTTCTCTAATTAACTCTACGGGAATTCGGTCACAGCGTGTTGAGCCCTTTTTTTTATCTACGCTCCAGCCATCAAGAAACCGATACTCTTCCAAATTCATCATTATAATCTTAACCTTTAAATTGGGGTTAAGAAGGTAATCTTTAATTTTATATAACTCAGGAAATACACTACAAGGATTACCCGGTTTTGGAGATTTTCTTGGTGGACTAATTTCCCCTGTTTGTGGATTAACCCAGCGAATCCACTTAATGTTGTGGATGGGATATACAATTGTAACCGGAGAAACCGTAAGAAAGGACTGTAATTTTCGACGAAGTTTATCGAAATTCCTTGTTTGTATTTCTATAATCTCCTTACCGGTACAAATATCCGCAACGAAACCAGCTACTTTGATTTCATGAGTTATTTGATCAGGGGATAAATAGTTTTTTAATACGGAATGTACTGTTTTTTCGGACAAAGTACCAATGCCATTCATGCGTTGGATTTGCCCTATCACTTCGTCACATTTTTGATTAAATAATTGTTTATCCATGTCATTTCACTCGCCTTCTAATATTCCTTATGTGCTTATATAAGAATAATTGATTTGGTTATAATACGCAAGTAAGAAAGATAAATCAAAATGTGACTGGAATAGAGATAGAACAGAAAAAGAAAAAAATAAAAACAAAACAAAGGTATGCAGTAGTTGGAATATAAAATAAAACAAATTTTATACTTCAAAATATAAAGTTTGTATGCAGAGGATTTATCATGTAAAAATAAGTAAAAGTACTATATGAAACCATTTTTATTATGCAATATTACATAATACCGATAAAATATTATAAACCCTATTGACATAATCACTAAAATTTGTTACTCTATAGAAGGCTAGTACGTGAGAAGGTATTATCCGGAGGAGAAGCTGGGGAAACACGAGAGGGTAGATGATTAAAAATAAGGTTGACTGAAACGTATGTCCATCGGGGACATACCTTTTCGGTCAACCTTATTTGTTTGATCGCAATTATTTAAATTAAAAGTTATTATTTATGTTAGAAGCTTTATTTAAATTAAAAACTATTATTAATGTTAAAGCTATTAGGATGTAAGAATAGCTATAAATTTATGTATTGAAAATATTAAAGTAGTTAAGGTTGATACCAGGTACCTAGTACTTGTTTTGCCAAGTCACAGAGCTTTTTATAAGATAATGCCCCTTGTTTCGCAAGCTCCGATACACCGTGACGCTTTGCCAATGTTTCATTATAATCCTTAAGCTTATAAAGGGCATAATTAAAGTTAGCCGGGCCGTTCTCATAGTGTGTCACAATTGGTGTGATGGATGAGTTCGTGATATGCGTACCGGAGGAATCCTTCGTAAGCGTGATCTTTGCCATTCCACCAAGCATACGAGGAGCCTCTCTTTGATAAGAGATAAAATTGCCCAAGGAATAATATACTAACATGCTATGGTTTGGTTTTGATTTTATCCATTGAACGGGTTCAATTACATGTGGGTGAGCTCCAATAACCAAATCAACTCCATTATTATAAAAAAATTGGGCTAAATCCTTTTGCGTTTTGGTAGGATTATATGTGTATTCGGTGCCCCAATGAGGAAATACAATTGTAAAATCAGCCAGTGACTCTGCCTTTTTAATGTCCGCCGCCATCTTTTTCTTATCAATGATATTGACCAGATAGGATTTATTTTTTGGAGCGGTTTTACCGCCATTTAAACCAAAGGTATAATTAAGCATAGCAATTTTAATACCATTTTTCTCAACAATATCTATTTGATCTCTTTCCTTTTGGGAGGAATTAATTCCAAGTACGGTAATTTTGGGGTGTTTCTTCCAATAGGCAAGGGTATTTTCAACTGCCTTTACACCTTTATCAAAGGTGTGATTGGACGCCTGTAGCACAACATCAAAACCGGCCTTTATTACAGCATCTCCAATCTCAGTGGGAGAATTAAAAGATGGGTATCCGGTATAAGGAAAATCTTTACCACCTAGGATGGTCTCCTGATTGATAACAGCTATGTCTGCCGCGGAGACTTCTTTTGCCAATCTAGAATACAAATGGTCATAATTATAAGTGCCATTTTTCTTTTTACCACTATCAATAATCTGAATATGAATTAAATTATCTCCAACCGCAAGTAAGGTAACGGAAGAGGATTTTTTGGTTGTAGAAATAACATTTGTAGAAACTACAGGCACAGCACCTGTAACATTATCTGTATTTTCTGAAAATGAAGATGGGTCCAGTGTAACACCGGACTTATTTATTGAAAAATCACGCCATCTTACAAGGGAGCCTTCATAAAAACCATATTGTGGTGTCGATAAAGGAAATGTTATCTCTTTTTCATAATACCAGGGATTCTCAGGATGAAGAGGGTTCTTAAGGATATGGAAATCTTGTGCGGGCATATATCCTTGCGCCAATAAGAAACAATGTTCACCATTCTTATCAATTGCCTCATCTACAACCACAACGCAATGCCCCGGACTTCCGCCTTTCAAAAATAGATCACCCGGTTGGATATCTTTGATCGCAATAGGGGAACACTCTTTGGATAGTGATAGGGTACCTGCATAATTAAATACTTGATTTAGATAATTCCTAAATTGCTCATAGGAATCGTCATAGCTTGTACTTTTATTCCAGCTAACATTATTGCCACTTACTTTTAGGCGATAGCCTGATCTCCATTTTGTATATTCCATAAGAAAGCCATTCGTAAGATGGAAGGATATCTTATCATAAGCACCGATGGACCAGTAATATTCAGCATAAATTCGAATTGCAGAATCCGCACATTGTTGAAGGTTTTTGTTACCAATTGGAAGCGCAAATACAGCGGCCTGAGCGTCCTGGTTCCCTTTTTCTTCGCCGTTATATAACATAACCTTACTGCCGGATGGCTTTAACTTAAGGTTTCTAAGAAAGGTTGTTAATTCCTTTTGATCAGAAGGGACACGTGCAAAGCCAGTTGGAACATTAATACGACTCTCCATTGTAGAGCCGTCGTTATTGTAATAGGAAAATACATTAGAAGTAGTGGTCTCTTCATCGGAGGAAGGAGTATCAGAAGCAGATGGTTTACCAGTAAGTTTCCCGTCTTTATCATTAACTATATTGGGAGATTCTTTTTTCTTGCTATCGTTTCCTCCAAGGGGAAGAAGCAGCAACAGGGTTACAGACATTAATACACATAAAAAAACCTTTTTCAAAAATAAATTTTTATTATAATTCATACTAATACTCCTTATACTGTAGACAATAGAAAATAATCATTTAAATACTTGTTAGAATATAATTACATTATAACAGTATCTGCATTATAATTACAATATTGTTATCATAGAAAGCCTTTGACAAAGAAAAAAGCACATGGTATACTTTGCATAAATATTGAAAAGGCAATGAAAAGAAGAGTAGGTAGTGGATCGGTCAACAGAGAACCCTGGTAAGCTGAGAAAGGGAGACGGACTAGGTCATATTTGTGCCTCAGGGAACAGATACGAAGAAGCTGCTGAAGATGGTCTTGGAGCTGCGCACCGAGGAAGTATCTTAGGCTGCGACGGTAGCAACCGTTATATTGCTTCGCTGTAGAATCTTGCAGCAATGGAGGCTTTTACCGAGAGGTAAAGGTGAATTAAGGTGGTACCACGAGAGTTTCTCTCGTCTTTAAAGAAATTTAAGGACGGGAGTTTTTTTGCGTAAAAACAAATAGTAGTAACAAGTTATTAAAAATGCTAAAACTAAGCAATTGGTTAAGGTTGAAGATGGTTACTAATGCACGATATTGAAGGCTCGCTTAAGTATTAATATGGGTAGTATTAATATCAGAAAGTATTAATACACGCATCATTAGTTTGCATCATTAGGCTAATATATTGCTAGGTAATGCTGAAATGATTAAAGGTTAAGATGTTAACAGATAATAGGAATAGGATGAAAGAAAAGTAGAAAGGAATGATTACAATGAGTAAAAAACCGTATTATATTACAACTGCGATTGCATACACCTCTGGAAAACCACATATTGGGAACAGTTATGAGATCGTATTAGCAGACAGTATCGCACGTTATAAGAGATTTGAAGGGTATGAGGTTTTCTTCCAAACAGGAACCGATGAGCACGGACAGAAAATCGAGTTAAAGGCAGCAGAGGCTGGAACAACTCCAAAGGAATTTGTAGACAATATAGCAGGTACCATTAAGGATATCTGGGATTTGATGAACACCTCTTATGATAAATTTATTCGTACCACGGATGTGGATCATGAGAAACAAATTCAGAAAATATTTAAGAAGCTTTATGAACAGGGTGATATCTATAAGGGCACTTATGAGGGAATGTATTGTACGCCATGTGAATCCTTCTTTACCTCCTCTCAATTAGTGGATGGCAAATGTCCTGACTGTGGCAGGGAGGTACAGCCTGCAAAGGAAGAAGCATATTTTTTGAAGCTTAGCAAATATGCAGATCGCTTAATCGAACACATTAATAAGCATCCTGAATTCATTCAGCCGGAATCCAGAAAAAATGAGATGATGAATAACTTCCTCTTACCGGGACTTCAAGATCTCTGTGTATCAAGAACCTCTTTCACATGGGGTATTCCTGTGGATTTTGATAGCCGACATGTGGTATATGTGTGGATAGATGCTCTTAGTAACTATATCACGGGTATCGGATATGATGCTGATGGTAACAGTACCGAGCAGTATAAGAAATTTTGGCCGGCAGATTTACACTTGATCGGTAAGGACATTCTTCGTTTCCATACAATCTATTGGCCAATCATGTTAATGGCATTGGGTGAAGAATTACCAAAGCAGGTATTTGGTCATCCATGGCTTATGCAGGGAAGTGCTGGCGATAAGATGAGTAAATCCAGAGGTAATGTTATTTATGCTGATGATCTTGTAAAATTATTTGGTATTGATGCGGTTCGTTATTTTGTGCTTCATGAGATGCCTTTTGATAATGATGGAATTATCACATGGGAACTTCTTGTAGAGAGAATTAATTCTGATCTGGCCAATACCCTAGGAAATCTAGTCAACAGAACAATATCCATGTCCAACAAATACTTTGGAGGGGTAGTACGTAATGGGAATGTGGCAGAAGCGGTGGACGAAGAGCTAATCGCATTAGCATTAGATATCCGCAATAAAGTAGCAGCGAAGATGGAGAAGCTTCGTGTGGCAGATGCAATTAGTGAAATATTTACGTTATTCAAGCGCTGTAACAAATATATTGACGAGACAATGCCATGGGCGCTCGCAAAGGACGAAGAGAAAAAGGAACGTCTTGAAACAGTTCTTTATAATCTGACGGAAAGTATCTGTATTGGTGCGACCTTACTTGCTTCCTTTATGCCGGCAACAGGAAAGAATATTTTAACTCAGTTAAATGCAAAGGAAAGAACAATAGAAGACCTTGCAACCTACGGATTATATGAGGATGGCACAAGAGTGACTGAGACACCGGAGATTTTATTTGCAAGACTTGATCTTAAGGAGGTACTTGAAAAAGTGGAAGCATCAAAAGAAATAGAGAACGTAACAACGGAAGCGGTAGTAGAAGAAGTAAAAGAGGCAGCAGAAGTGATTGATATTGAAGCGAAACCAGAGATTACCTATGATGATTTTGCAAAATTACAATTCCAAATCGGTGAAATCATAGCCTGTGAGGAAGTAAAGAAATCCAAAAAATTATTATGTTCCCAGGTTAAGATTGGTTCTCAGGTTAAGCAGATTGTATCCGGAATTAAGCAGCATTACACTGCAGAGGAGATGGTAGGTAAAAAGGTTATGGTAGTGGTAAACCTTAAGCCTGCAACCTTAGCAGGAATTCTGTCAGAGGGTATGTTACTCTGTGCAGAGGATGCAGAAGGCAACTTATCTCTTATGGTACCGGAGAAACCGATGCCAGCCGGAGCGGAAATAGCATAAGAATTAAAAGAGGGCTGTTCATAATAAAATTGCTTAGTACTTGACAATTTTATTATGAAACAGCCCCTTTGATTTATAAAGTAATTTTCTGTAATTACATATACCCCTATGTGATAGAAATAATGAAAATAATAATTAAGACTATTACAACTGCAACAATAAAAGGTATAAAAGAAGTTATAATAAGAGCTTTTCCCTTCTCCTTCTCACCTTTCGATATATACATCCAACCCAATACAGAACCAACTGTCGGAAATAATATTGATAGCATGAACTCACGGTCACTTGGAGTGGTATTTTTTTTAAGTTGCCGCGGATCGCAGACTTTTAATTCTTTACCACAGACTTTACAGGTTCTATCACCGGGTGTATATAGTGAATTACAATCGGAACAATGTTTTTTTTCTGTAACAGTAAGATCACCCAATGAAACTCCACATTTATAACACGTTTCTCTAGTATCACCATTTAGTTCATTACATTTAGGACATGTTATCATTAAAAAATCCCCCCATTAATTATCTTTAATACACTAATTATAATTAATTACATGGGAAAATAATACATTGAATTTTGAGGGAAGTCAATATGATACGCATTAATATAGGTTTAGATATCACTTATAATTTAATTAGAATAATTAAAAAGCATAGCTAATCATTAAAAGATTAAAATGAACCTTGTAAGGTAGCCAATAAGAAATAAGGGTTAAGATGGTCCGGTTTCTTATGACTCTTTTTTACAGGGTGTTTTTTGTTATAAGGCTACCATTAGAGCGATGGAGGTAGTGGGTTTTGCTTACATGCCCTTCTCACGAAAATCAGAGGGCGATATAAGAAAATAATTTTTAAACGCTTTGCTAAAATAATTGCTATTACTATAACCAAGTAAGTCCGAAATCTGTTGTATTTGCATATCATCTCGCATTAACAATTCCTTAGCCCGATTCATACGTAAGGATAAAACGTATTCATAGATGCCAATGTCATAACATTTTTTAAATAGTTTGGAAAGATACTCTTTTGTAAAAAAATACTTTTCACTAATATCATTCAGGTTAATCTCAGTTGTATAGTTATTATCTAGATAATCTTTAATAATTTCTGGAATCTCTTCGGTTTTATAGGTTTCCGGTTGCTTAACATCATGACATTGTCCGGTGTCACTATCTAATTCAGAGACTGCTTGTGCAATCACCTCATTAAGCTCTATGCCAGAGATTGGTTTTAATAAGTAATCGATGGCTTTTGTTTGTAAGGCAGTTTTCATATAAGTAAACTCATCGTGTCCACTGACAACAATATATTTAATAGAGGGAAAACTAACGGAAGCAACTTTTAAAAATTCATTTCCATCCATAATTGGCATTTGCATATCCACAAATACAATATTAGGGTGGAGGTCTCTAATCATAGAAATACCATCCGCTCCATTCGTAGCGGTAAATGGTTGTTCAATTCCATAATCATTCCATCGTCCGAGCTTTGTGATGAGTAGACGAGAGGATTTTTCATCATCAATAATTAAAGCCTTATACATAAAATCATCCTCCTAATATTAATGCTTGCATGCCGAAGTAAGGCCTGCTTATTCCAAGGCTTGTCACTTTTCTTATGGAAAAATCTTAATACTTACGCAGGTATAGTGTCCATAAACACTGTCTATTTCTAGTGTCGCACGTTTGTTATATAGTATTTGAAGTCGGCTGGCTATGTTATACAAACCGATGCTGCGATTTTCACTAGAGGTGTCAATGGTATCGATTACTTCTAGTGATTTTTTAATACGACTTAACTTCTCTGGCGGAATTCCGAGACCATTATCTTCAACCTTTAATAAAATATATTCAGTAAATTTTTCAACAGTAATTGATATTTGAATTTTTTGACCGGAGCCTTCCATTCCGTAAATGATTGAATTTTCTATCATTGTAATAAAAGATAGTTTTGGGACAGGGATATCCATGCAATCTTCAGGAGCATGAATAGTGTATTCTATCAGATCTTCAAAGCGAGCTTTTTGCAAAAACAAGTAATTCTCCACATGTTTTAACTCTTCTTTGACCGAAACCAGATCGCCGCCTTTAATCGAATAACGAAACATATTAGAAAGGGATAAAATCATTTCATGAATATGCATTTGGTCATTTTCAACCGCTTTTGCACTAATGGTTTGAAGGGTATTGTATAAAAAATGTGGATTGATTTCCGCTTCTAATGCAAGCAAGCGGGCTGTTTTTTCTCTCAATTCAGCCACATAATTCTTCTCGATTAGTTCTTCGATTTGAGAAATCATATGATTGAAATCTTCGGTAAGCGTATTAATTTCACTACAGCCAGTATTATCAATGGTGGTTTTAAAATTACCTTTACCAACTTGACGGAGACGATGTGCAAGTTTAGACAAAGGAGCAGTAAATAATTTTACAAGGATAATAGCTAAAAAGGTGGTAATAGCCATGGCGATTAAGCCAATAATAATACTGATATTACGCGTCGAATTAGCTAAAGTATCGGTTATGTTTTGAGGGCTAAGAGAAAATACAGACCAACCACTTGAGGATTCTCCAATTAAAACCAATAAATATTTTTCATTATTAAGGGTAATGATACCTGCAGTAGTTTTCTTGTTTGGCTGTACGATGTTTTCAATAGAATCATTCTTTCCTAATATGTTTAGGTCGCTGCTATATAGTATTTTCCCGTTCTTTTCACTAATGCAAAATATTTCACTATTTTCTTTTTGGGTACGAGCCAACTCATCAGGATAAACATTATTGATAGTCAGTTTAACAATTGCAAGTGGTTTCTGAGTTTTTATATCAATAATCGTTCTATAATAAATTAGGAAATCATTATCTTTTTCTGTCTGGTATATGGTACGAAAATAGGGGCCAGCGGTGAAACTTTCATAGCCGGTCAGCTCTTTTAAAGATGGAAATGGTTGCATTACGATATTTCGATTGGTTTTAGAGATTGAGAATGCAGTTTGTTGGTTAACAAGGTATAAATCATAACGTGTTAGATCGTTGCGTGAATAAAAATTAACGCGAAGAAGATTCTGTATATATATAATATTGCTTTGAGCCAGTGAATCATTTGAAGAAATCAACTTCATAAAGGATTCATCGCTTCGTAGTAACAACGAATACTGATCAAGCTGTGTTACATAGGAAGTAAGATTGTCACTTTCCAAGGTGAGCAAAGCTTGTTGACTGGAGGCTTCCAGTTTATTAATTGTATTGATATTTCTAATATAGGAATAACTAACGACTAAAAAAAGAACAATGGTCATGGAGAATACAAGCATTACAGTTAATTGGACGGCCATGGAAAGAGAATTTATTTTATTCTTTAAATATTTCAACTAATATCACCTCACTATTTTGGTATTATAACACGTATTTATATAGGTATCCAAGAAATTTTTTGTTCATTTTTTTACCCTTAAGCGTTTAGGATATTGCATTCACGTAGCAAATTGACAATGATATAATTCAAACAGAACAGAAATTAAACATATTTTTTAGGAGGACAAAATTTATGAAAAAGCTTTTAGCGGTACTTACTGCATCGGTTTTGATAGCTGGCTCTCTCATGGGCTGCTCCAAAGCTCCATCATCTACAGATTCACCTACCCCAACCGGTAATAAAACTTCCAGCGAACCGGTGACACTACATTTTATGCTTAACAGTCCGGAAAACACAGATGCTTACAACGCAATGGCTGCTGAGTATCATAAAGAGTTTCCCAATGTAACAATTGAAATGGATATCTTACAAAATGATTATCAATCAGTTTTAACAACAAAGCTTAATTCAGGTAATGTACCGGATTTATTTATGACAAGTGCATATAGCGATAACACAACCTATAAGGATTATATTTATGATATCACAAAGGAAGGTTTTGTAAAAAGCATTGACCCAGCACTTCTATCCAGTGTATCGGTAGATGGTAAAGTTACCGGTTATCCTTTCCTTGTTCAAGCTCACTCATTCATCTATAATAAAGATCTTTTCAAAAAAGCAGGAATCACAACATTACCTAAAACACTTGAAGACTATAAGGCTGTATGTGAAAAATTGAATGCAATTAAAGTTCAACCTTTCAGCTCCGGTTTTGGAGAGTGGTGGGTTATGCCTCAAACAGCATATCCTTCCATGAGTGATGCGTATGCAGGCGATTATGTAAAATTGTTTAGTGAGGTACAAAGCGGAACCTTAAAATTTGGGGACTTGCCACAAGTTAATTATGCTCTTGATTTGCTTGATCTGATTAAAGCGAACAGTGGAAAAAAACCGATGGAGTCAACCTTTGACGTACAAGTATCCGATATGGCATCTGGCAAAGTTGCAATGATTCATCAAGGTACCTGGGCAGAAGGCAGCATAAGAGCAATTAGTGCAGACATTAATATTGGTTTCTTGCCGGCTCCACGTTTGGATGGCAAAGATGTAACCGCGGTTGAATCAAACCTTACTTTCCGCGTTGCGAAAGAATCCAAGAATCGTGATGAAGTATTGAAATTCCTTAACTGGTTATCTACTTCTGATTATGGTACCAAGTGGGTTCCGGAAGTTGTAAAACAAAACTCTCCTCTCATTGGCGCACCTGCACCGAATACACAATTAGCAAAAGATACCGCAGCTGCACAGCAATCAGGAGACACTTGCCCTTGGTGGATCTTTAATGCTCCTTCAAAAATGGAACAACCATTTGGTGAGGCTTTACAAGCTTATGTAGCTGGTAGTACAGATCGTGACCAAACAAAAACAGCACTTACTAAAGTATTCAAAGACGCTTATCAACAATAAAATTTTTTGGCATAGGGGGCAGACTTGCCTCCTATCCCTTTTCATTGAAAGGAATGTTTGAATGAACAGAAAAGCTTCTAAAAAATTTTCTTCCACATTGCAATTTTTAATTTATACCGCTCCTGCAATCATAGCAATTACTGCTTTTGTGGGAATCCCCTTTCTCGCATCCGTTAATTATTCCTTTCGTAGTTGGAACGGCATTGATAAGTCTTCCACTTTCATCGGGTTAAAGAATTATATTCGTCTTTTTACAGATGATAAGGCTTTTATTAATTCGGTCGTTTTTACCTTTGTGTACGCATTATTTGTGGTTATATTTGTTAATATACTGGCACTCTTATTTGCTCAGTTATTGGAATCGAAAATTCGCGGCAAAGGACTTTTTCGAACCGCATTTTATTTACCAAACATTATCAGTCTTGTTGTTATAGGCTTTATCTGGAAGTTTATATGTACAAGAGTTTTTGACCAATTAGCAACTGTAACAGGCTTGAAATTTTTTGAACTTAGTTGGTTGGGAGATCCCAAATTAGCAGTAGCCACTGTAATCTTTGTTTCGGTTTGGCAGAGCTTAGGTTTTTATATGGTAATCTACATAGCGGGCTTGCAGTCTGTTCCAGAGGATATTGGGGAAGCAGCAATGATTGATGGCGCAAGTTCGTTTCGAAAGTTCTTTCGGATTACACTTCCAATGATCATGCCATCCATTTCATTTTGCATGTTTTACTCAGTAGCGAATTCAATGAAAATGTTTGATCTTATTTTTAGTCTTACAAGTGGTGGCCCAGGAGGATCAACCACACCAATGTCGCTCGATATTTATAATACTGCTTTTGGTAAGCAAATGATGGGCTATGGTAGTGCGAAAAGCGTAATTTTATTTGTTATCGTAGTAGCGATATCAGTCATTCAGATTAACTATTTCAAAGGCAAGGAGGTTGAGTCATAATGAAAGGGAAACGCAATTTAAAAACAATACTAATAACACTCATTCTTATAATTTTTCTAATAATTTATTTGTTACCTCTTGTGCTTATGATCACCAACTCCTATAAAACCTATAGTGAAGTTATGTTAAATGCACTTTCGTTACCGGCTAAAGTTACGTTTGACAATTTTAAAAAGGTATTCGAAACAATGAACTATCCAAAGGCTTTTTTCAACACTTTAGTCATTACCCTAGTAGGAGTAACCGGCATTATTATTATTGGTTCGATGGCAGGATATAAGTTAGCAAGAAGCAAAACAAAACTGAGCAAATATACATTCTTATATTGTATCATGCCTATGATGATACCGTTTCAATCCTTTATGATAACCCTTGTTCAAGTTTCAAAGGGGATGCACCTTACAAATAGTGTACTGGGCATCACAGTGGTATACTGGGGACTCGGAGCTCCAATGGCGATATTCCTTTATCAAGGATTTGCAAAATCAATACCACACGAATTAGATGAGGCAGCAATTATAGATGGCTGTAATCAATTTCAATTATTTACAAAAATTATATTTCCACTATTGAAATCAGTGACCGCGGCTGTTATCGTAGTAAATGCAATGTGGGTGTGGAATGACTTTTTACTTCCGCTATTAGTATTGGGTACGGATAAAAAGCAACAAACACTGCAGTTGGCTGCATATTCATTTATGGGTCAGTACAAAATGGAATGGCAAAATATTATGGCAGCTGCAATTCTAATTATCATTCCGGCTCTAATCATTTACCTTGTGTTCCAAAAACATATTATAAAAGGAATGATTGCAGGGGCGGTAAAAGGATAACAGTTTAACTAATTTATATAGAAAGTGAAGGTGGGATATGAAATTTACAGATGGTTTTTGGGTTGTTAAGCCGGAATTTACTGCGAACTATGTTCAAGAGATCTATACGGCCAAGGAAGAAAATGACACCTTATATCTCTATGCACCTTATAAAAGAATACAAAATCGAGGCAATACGCTCAATATTGGGTTGATGAAGATAGCGGCTAGCACACCGATGGAGGATGTACTCAGAATTAAGCTTACAGGACATGGTGGGAAGTATAAAAAAGCGCCGGAATTTGAAGTGGCTGAGCATCCTGCCAAAGCAGCAATATCAATTACAGATAGCGGGGCATCCATTGCTTCGGGAGCATTAAAACTTTCGGTGGACTTCTCAAGTCCAATGCTAAATTTTACTGCGAACGATCAACCCCTTACCGGGAGTAAGTATAAAGACCTCGCACAAATGACTCGTAATGACGGAGCGAGATTTATTAGCTCGAGTCTTTCCCTTGATGTGGGTGAGACGGTTTATGGTTTTGGGGAACGTTTCACTGCACTTATTAAGAACGGCCAATCCATTGACATTTGGAATGAGGATGGTGGAACCTCTAGTGAAATATCATATAAATCGATACCATTTTATTTTACAAACCGCGGTTATGGTGTGTTTGTAAATCATCCGGGTAAGGTTAGCTTTGAAGTTGCAAGTGAGAAGGTTGAGAGTGTTCAATTTTCCGTTCAAGATGAAACCCTTGAATATTTTATTATCTATGGTCCAACGCCCAAAGATATATTAAGTAAATATACAGCCCTTACCGGCAGAGTGCCATTACTGCCAAAGTGGAGTTATGGGTTGTGGCTTACAACCTCCTTTACCACGAATTACGATGAGAAGACAGTAAACAGTTTTGTAGACGGGATGGAAGAGAGAAATCTCCCTCTTAGTGTATTCCACTTTGATACCTTCTGGATGGAAGCATTTGAATGGTGTAGTTTCATGTGGGATAAGAATATGTTCCCGGATCCAAAAGGCATGATAGAACGACTCCATGCCAAAGGTCTTAAAATCTGTCTTTGGATAAATCCTTATATTGCTGAGAAATCTCCTCTTTTTCAAGAAGGTATGGATTTGGGATACCTATTGAAGAATTCTGACGGCGATGTATGGCAATGTGATCAATGGCAAGCTGGCATGGGCTTAGTTGATTTTACAAACCCGGAGGGCGTGAATTGGTTTCAGAGCAAGTTAAAGGCATTACTCGATATGGGAGTGGATTGCTTTAAGACGGATTTCGGTGAACGAATTCCGGTTAATGTGCGCTATCACAACGGAGCCGATCCACAGAAAATGCATAACTATTATACCCAACTCTATAACCAAAGTGTGTTTGAGTTATTAAAGCGTGAGAAGGGCGAAGGTCGGGCAATTCTTTTTGCAAGGAGTGCAACCGTTGGAGGACAGCAATTCCCCGTACATTGGGGCGGTGATAGCACCAGCCAATTCGTCTCCATGGCAGAAAGCTTACGTGGTGGATTATCGTTGATGGACAGCGGATTTGCTCTTTGGAGCCACGACATAGGAGGCTTTGAGGACGAAGGTTCTGCAAGCGTATATAAGAGATGGGTTCAATTTGGAATGCTTTCTTCACACAGCAGATTACATGGCTCGGATTCTTATCGCGTACCGTGGAATTATGATGAGGAAGCTTGTGACGTTCTGCGCTTCTACACCAAACTCAAGTATCGTCTGATGCCGTATCTATACAGCAAGTCAGTAGAAGCGCATCTTACTGGGATACCGGTAATGCGTCCAATGCATATTGAATTCCATGATGACCCGGCGTGTGAATACCTGGATAGACAGTATATGTTGGGAGATTCCTTATTGGTTGCGCCTGTATTTAAGGAAAGCGGTGAAGTTTCTTTCTATCTTCCTAAGGGTCGCTGGACAGAACTTTTGACTGGTAATGTTCTTGAAGGAGAACGTTGGTACCAAAAACAGTATGGATATTTTGAGCTGCCGCTCTTTGTAAGAGAAGGTTACTTCCTTCCAATGGGTATAGAAGAGAATAATCCTGAGTATGATTATGGTGACGGCACTATGGTTCATCTATATCATCCGAAGCATGAGATGTCCTGTTCTGTGTATAATGAAAGCATCGAACCGGAGATTGTTGTTACGGTGAAACCGCAAGGTGACAGTTATGATTTTAGTTGTAAGAAAAAGAAGAACATAGAAATTATAGTTCATACAAGTAGAAAATTGAGATCCTTCTCCTCAGGTTGTAATTGTGGGGAAGTCGAGGGTGGTATTCGTATTGTAGCACTGGAGGAAACGTTCTCGGTAACATTGTCAAAGTAGCGATAGATGTCAAAGGGATGAAATATATAGAGTTAATCTCATGACGCATTTTATGGATATAGAATAAATATAAATATAAAAAGAAAACAAATTCGAAAAGAAAATTTTCGGAGTTGTTTTCTTTTTTAATTTATGATAAAACGGATTTCTTTATGTAACTGGAATATGGAATCATAAGACTATCAGATTTGAAATGTAAATGTTTTTCGCACTAATTTTATAAAGAAGGTTACTCTTCGGAGCTGGACAGGGATGTAACTGCTTGAATCCTACTACATTATATGGTAAGGTAAAATCTGTATCATTTTCACAAGAATTTACCGAATATAAGAGCAAATAAATAAAATTTACGTAGAGTAACAGGGAAAGTTAAGATATTTGTAAGAATTATCTCGAGTTTTTTAAAATTATTTTTATCTATAATAGAGTCAGCTTAAAGAATTTCTTTCTTGAGCTGTAAACCACCGGTGGTCAAATAAAGGAAAGGTATCTAAAAATGGCATGAATCAGCAAAATATACTTGTAGTAGATGATAACAGGGAAATTGTTTATACTTTGTCAAAATTATTGGAATATGAGGGCTATGAGGTCAAAAAGGCATATGACGGCATGGAGGCACTGGAAATTGTAAAGGAAACTCCGGTGGATTTAATCCTACTTGATGTTATGATGCCAAAGATGAATGGTCTTACCGCAATGATGAAGATTCGTGAGCATAAAAAAATACCGATTATAATACTATCAGCAAAGACAGAGGAGAGCGATAAGGTATCCGGTCTGGTTATGGGAGCAGATGATTATATCACAAAACCTTATAATGCTGCGGAACTTGTGGCAAGGGTACAGGCTCAGTTAAGGCGTTATCTTCACTGGAGTGAAGGGAAACCTCAAAGCAGTAAGGATCAAATCGTTAACGGTGATTTGTTACTTGATTTATCCTCAAAAACGATTGTTGTGAACGGAACCGAGGTGCGGCTTACAGCAAAAGAATACAGTATTATGGAGCTACTTATTAAAAATGCTGGGAGAGTGTTCTCGGCAGAGGAGATCTATGAAAAGGTATGGCAGGATAAGAACAGCTTTGCCGTAGAGAATACTGTTATGGTACATATTCGAAGAATTAGAGAAAAGATTGAAGTTAATACAAAAAATCCAAAATATTTAAAGGTGGTGTGGGGAATTGGATATAAAATTGAAAAGATCAAAAATTGAGAATGTAGGTTTTGGAATATTTGGCGGAATATTTTTGGTAGCACTTACCATTTTAGCGGTAGAGAGTGATGATAGGTTTCTTTTTATGTTCTTTAATATTATGTTTTTTAGTCTAATGGGAATTCTTATTATAGGAATGAACTGGATTTTTCGCAGATGGAGTAATATGCCGAACAAGGATAAAACAATTGTAAATAATAAGATAATAATCAATAGAATTAGTAAGCTTCAGATACCCCTTATTATATATTACCCGTTGAGTTATTTAATAATAGCAATCTTTCCATCATATAGGAGAAGCATTTATAATTACCTAATGGAGTACTCAGAATATACCTATATGTTGCAATATATGTATCTTATTATCCCTATTTGTTATGAAATCATTATTGCATATCATGTGTATATTTATTACTATTATTATGAAAAAAAAAGACAAGTTCAAAAGTTTGAAATGATGTTGAACACTATTTCAGATGGCAATATACCAAATAGTAATCCGTTCACAGAAAAAGAACAGTATTACAATTATGGTGAGGTATTGCTGAACCTGGGCAGTATCACCACGAAGGCCGTTTCTGATAAGTTGCAGAATGAAAAGATGAAGGTGGAGCTTATTACAAATGTTTCTCATGATCTAAAAACTCCATTGACCTCAATGGTTGGGTATATTGAGCTAATGAAGAAGGAAGAGCTCTCTGAGATTATGAGTGACTATGTGGCAGGAATCTCTGACAAAGCAGAGAAGTTAAATGAAATGGTTCAGAGCTTATTCGACCTTGCGAAAACAGCCAGTGGGAATGCAGACTTGCATATGGAAACGATTAATATGAATCGCTTGATTGTACAGATTATGGCGGATATGGATAATGCAATCAAGAGTAATGAGAAGCTCATAAAGCTTTCCTTGAGTGAGGAGAACGTGGATTATATCGCGGATAGTGCATATATGTACCGGGTATGCCAGAATCTAATTGAGAATGCAATTAAATATTCGCTGTCAGGCTCTAGGATTATCGTTTCAACAGTTATTCACGAAGGTAATATTATACTAACTATTAAAAATGTTGCCAATTATGAAATGAATTTCTCGGAGGATGAAATTACGGAACGCTTTACAAGAGGGGATGAGGCAAGATCGACTGACGGGAACGGCTTGGGACTAGCTATAGCAAAAACATACACCGAGGCTTGCGGAGGGCATTTCAGTGTAAAAGTGGATGATGACATGTTCGTGGCAAAAGTAGAATTTAGTGTGGGATAATGCAATAAGAAACAGAAGCAATGCCAGTAATTTTTTTAGTAAATGATTAAATTGTAAAATAGGATACCTTCGAAGTCCCTCTTTATGCACAGTTAAGGAGGGACTTCGAAAGTATTTATGGTACTACAGATTTCAACAGCAGCTTTGAAAGGTAAATATTTTTCGTACTACAGAGAATTACCTCAACCCTTTATACATAGGAGATTATTTTAAAAACAAAAAGGAAGAATTGGTTCCCCAATTCTTCCTTTCATCGTATACCCGTTGGGCACACGCTCTAATTCTTTTAATTATTTCTCAAGTTCAGCAACAACCTTCTTGATTGCTTCTAAAGCATCTGCAGGAAGCTTATCAAAGCCACCCTTTTCAGTTTCTCTAGACTCTACGAATTCAATTCTATCCTTCATTCTTGCGATTAACTGAGATTTGTAATCAGCGTCATCTAAGTTAGGAACAAAGCCTTCCCAGTTGAAGATTTCGATATCGGAGAAAGGTCCCCAAGGTTTGAAATCTGTCTTTCCTTCAACGATTGCCTCAATAATTCCTAAGGTATCAGATGGAGTAACCTTCTTGCCCATGAAATCACCAGTGTTAATGATATAGCAATCTACATGTCTTTCAGCAACGAGCTTCTTGAATTTCTCATAGTCGTTAACCAAAGGATAGGTACGGAAAGGATTTGCATAAGGCTCAACAACCAATGCATTAGGATCAACGCCAGGAGCAAGACGCTCAGCGGTTGTTCTCTTAGTTGCAAGAGTAGCACCCATTACGGAAGCTAAAGAAGCACCCTTTAATTTAACTACTGGAGGCAATGTAGGATCCTTCATAATCCAGAAAATTGAATTAACTGGCTCATAAATTTTATCTACACGGTTTGGAGACCATAATTTAGACTTAATTGCACGGCCGTTACCGTTACGGATGTCTTCAGTTACAAGAACTACCTTGCCATCATCATCCATAGTTGCGGAACAGTTCTGAGCAGTTAATAAGTATTTGTTATCTTCACAGTCTGTAGGATAATCCTGTGTCTTATCGAAATAAGTAGGCTCCATAGCGATGGAAGAACCGGTTTCTGTGTTGATGATGAAAGCATCATCATGAAGAACGGTTACATCGTATTTGCCACCATGTTTTGCATGAGTAATAGTAGACTTACCGGATCCGGAGAGACCAAATACAGCAGCAACATAGGACTTACCATCAGCGAGGTTGTATCTCTTCTCGCCACCGTGACAAGAAGCATATCCGTTACGGTTAGCAACAGCCCAAGCGATTGTAAGAGTACCCTTTTTGTGCTCGCCAAAATATCTCATACCAAGAAGAGCAGCACAGTTGGTTGTTGTATTGAAATAGGTCAAGCCCATAGGATGTTCTGCATGTTTCCATTGTGGATTGGAGAAGATATAAATATCGCACTCATCACCGATTGGTTTGGATGCTTTATACATTCTTACATATTCGTCAGACATATATTGGAAATTGAGCATCCAGGAGTAAAGAATGTTTTCTTCACCTTCTGGAATTAATAAATGTGCTTTTACCATGAATTCTGGATCTAATCCGATAAAAACTTCTGCGTGATATAAAGTAGAGTATCTAGTGTCATAGATAGCATCCATAACCTTGCTATCAAGATTATCGGTATTTACTCCTGGCTCGCCAGTGATTTTTCTTGCAGATGCAGCACGACCGGTAACAAAACCGTCATTAAATAATAATACTTTTGCATCTTTTTCAAGACCGAAATCTTCACCACGGTATACAGGCATATCTGTAATAACAGTTCCTGGTGAATTTTTAGCTAATTCATATGCTTCTCTTAAGGTATTAATTTTTATTACGTTATTACCATAAAAAGCAGCCTCAATAATGGATCTTGTTTTTGAAAATCCAGGTTTTCCAGCGCCAATTTCGTTACGTTTAAAGTAAGCTTTAGTTGACATGTTAAATCCTCCTATTTTGTATTTTATCGTCTGCCAGGTTGGCATACGAGTATTACTGTATACAATCTTGCTCCTTTAAAGTATAAATGTGACAAGCAAAAATGTCAACGACTAAATAGTCAAAACAAGGAAAAATTAGAAGTTATTACTGGTTTATAAAGGTCTGTTTCTTGACAACCAAACTTCAATGAATTATTATTTTGTTGAAATGAATTAAATAAATTTATAAAAATATATATGTATAAGAAACGTAACATAACCGTATCCTCTATATGGAGGTAACTAAATGAAATATTCAATATTGGGAATTAACTTCTATGTAGGTACTGAAGTTCCTGTAATAATCAAAGAATCAAAGTATTGTGATGAAAATATTAATGAGCGGTTTCGACTCATACTGATATCAAAAGGTTCCGGTATGATTGAAACAGCGGAAGGTTTTTCACCGTTTATTGCACCAACCCTATGTTGCCTCAATGAAATAGAAACCATCAAAATTCACTCTTCTCAAAAAGTAGAGACAATTGAACTGATATTTCATCCGAAATTTCTCAATCCAACTTTTGATTATCAATTAATTCGAATTGAACCAAGAGAGTATTTGGAGGGTGATCCGAAAGAGGCGGCTTGGTTGAACGCCTTTACCCAACGCCAATCTCCATACAAAGGAATTATGAATATCAACGTAGGGATTTCCAATCGAATTGAAACGATTTTACTTCAGATAAAAAAAGAATTATCAGATCAGAGAGATTGGTATTGGCCTTGTCGCACGAGATCGTTTTTATTAGAGTTATTACTTCTTATTGATCGCGTCTATGTGGAACCAGTAATCGATGAAGCAATAACCGTTGGGGAGAAATACAAAGATATAAATGAGATTATCATGTATATGATGAATCATTATCAGGAAAAGCTTCATCTTTTACAAATTGCTGAAACATTTAATATCAATCGAACATCTCTGAATGAAACCTTTAAAGAAGCAACCGGTTACACGGTTATGAACTATTTAATAAACCTTCGAATTCATTTGGCAATGGCGATGTTAAAAGATACTGCCCTTCAAGTTTCCGAAATCATGTTCCGTGTAGGGTATATCAATACATCACATTTTGTTCGTTCTTTTAAAAGAATTACTGGATTATCTCCTTCAAAATATCGTGAATTACATACTTGGTTATACAAATAAAACTTCAACTTTTTGTTGAAGTTTTATTTGTATCTAATATTGGATGGGGGATCAGTTTATGATTATTTATCTTCTAATTTATATAAACTGATTTGTTTCGTAAGAGCTGAAAGAGTTAGAAACTTTCCATCTCTTGATAAGTAAGGAGATAAACCATATGATTTAGGTACTTCTACTGTTTCCCATGTTTTGCCGCCATCTGAAGTTTTCAAACAAACCAATTGATAAGATTGAATTCCGAAAACAATCATTCCATCGTTTTCATTTTGGAAATTAATCGCTACTGCAGGCATGGGTGATTGAATAATTTTTTCTCCCTTTAAATCAATGGTTTGAGTCGTCCATGTTTTGCAGGAATCGGTTGTTTTGAATAACGTACCATCCTTACCTAATATATAACCGTCTTTCGAGGTCAAGAAAAACATACCCATAATTTTCTTACATTGTTTCGGTAATGCTATTTCTTTCCATGTTTTGCCGCCGTCCTTCGTTACTCCTAATGCTTGTGGTGCTCCAATATAGATGTTCTTCTTATCGATTACGGATAAGAACTTATTGAACTCACCACCACCCTTTAAAGGAAACTCTCCCAACTTAGTCCAGCTCTTCCCTTTGTCTTTAGAAGTCATATTAACACCCAAATTACCACTGGTAACAAGAAAAGAATCGTCATAAAACGATAAACCATATCGGCAAGCGGACTTAATATCGCTTGGTGTCCAGGTTTTACCTCCATCTGAAGTATAACTAATAGCTCCTTCATATCCAACCGTTACACCAGTGGATTCATTTAAAAATCCTGCATAAAAGACTGATGTCTCTACAGTAGAATCGGATAATAATTTCCACGGAGAATTATTTTCTTCACTCTCTGGTGCTTTTGTTACTTCTGCACATTGAGTTGGTGAAAGCTCCCCTTGAACCGTTGGCTTATTGGTGATTTGAGCCTTCGTATCGGCTGGCTCTGCCCCTTTTTTTGAGCAAGCGACACCAATGATACTAACGAACAATATAAGTCCTACAAAATAAATTAATTTACATTTTTTCATCATTAAAAACTACCTCCTTCATTTCTAAAAGGAGTTTATCATATCCTCTGTGCCAAATGGGTGCTAATATACAGAAAGTAATGTACTATTTACAGTATAAATAATCTGAGCCAGCCTTCTATTAAGCTCATTAAATAAGTTTAAATTACAAAAGTAAGATAGACCAAATGGAGGTTATTTAAAACTTCTCTAAATTGTAGAGGTCTGCTTTTTCAAATAGCCAATGTATTCACTTCCCCATACCTTAAGGGCATCTAAAACAGGTTTAAAATTTTCTCCCAACTCACTTAGTGAATATTCCACCTTAGGAGGTATCTGATTGTATACTTTCCTATTAATCAATCCATTTTCTTCCATCATGCGCAACTGCTTTGTCAATGTTGATTGTGTTAGTTCCGGCAATACTTTATGAAGCTCATTAAATCTCATTACTTGTTCACTTAAGTGCTGCATGATGAGAAGTGTCCATTTTCCTGTCAGTAATTTTTGTGCTGTTACATAAGGGCAAATGCCAAATAAGTCGTTTTCCATAGAATTCTCCTTTAGTATCCAAGAACATACTTAGTATAGTAAATGATCGTACTTGCAAAATATATTGTATAATGATTAAATGATATAGGCAAGTGATCAAGAAGTCAACTACTAAAATATTCGGAGGTATAACACATGAATGAAGTTTATGAATTTTTAAAGAAAAGTGAGACCTATTATTTAGCTACTATTGAAGGAGATCAACCGAGAGTTAGACCTTTCGGTACCGTGAACATTTTCGAGGACAAACTCTATATTCAAACCGGTAAATCCAAAAATGTCTCAAAGCAAATGAAAGTAAATCCCAAAGTTGAAATCTCAGCTACGATGGGCCAGAAATGGATTCGCGTAGAAGCGGTTGTGGTTGAAGATGATAGACTGGAAGCAAAACAGAGCATGCTGGATGCTTACCCATCTCTTCAAGGGATGTATAAAGCAGAGGATGAAAACACGCACACTTTATATCTAAAAGATGTAACTGCTACCATATATTCCTTTTCAGATGCACCGATTGTTATCAAATTCTAAGCATTACAACATTGGATAATTACAATATCGGAGAATTACACTATCTAAGAATTGCAATATCGAAGCATTGCGATATCGAAAAAATACAATACCGGAGAATTAACGTTAGTTCGCTTGAAATATTTGAACCAAATAAAAAGTAAGTAATATGCCTCCAATTATTTAACATTTGATGGCATTATTACTTACTGTATTTATTAAAGTTTAATCTGATCTTTCCTCTGTAATCAAACAGCTTCCTTATGCTTCTACTTTTTCTTTCTTTGGATAGATACCGAACCACACTGCTCCAATACCTTAGATCAAATATTATCGCGCCAGCAATGTACAGGCTGCCAGTTTAATACTTTTTTCGCCTTTTCATTACTAAGTAAAGTGTTATAATTATCAAGCGACACTCGGATATCCTTAACCTGTGCAAATTCTGCTTTCATTAACTCGCTGCTTTTAATATCCATACTTGTGTCATCTGCCGCAAGGTTCAGCACAACGGAACCAAGCCCTTCCGCTTCAATCGCCAATCTACAAGCCTCGGCAATATCGCGAGCATCAATATAACTCCATAAAATCATGCATCGTTTACTGGAAGTGTGAATAAATTCAGGAAATTCTTTGTATTTTTCGGGGGTAATCACATTGCCGATGCGGAAAGAAACCACCTGCATACCACAACGACGATTTATCATAGCAGCATTTTCTTCGGCAACAATTTTGGATAACCCATAGCAATCCTCGGGTAGCTGCGGATGATCTTCATCAATCGGAACATATTGAGGGGCCAGATTTTGTTTTGAAAACACAATGCCATAAGATGATTCACTGGAGGCAACCACGGCTTCCTTAATTCTCAAGCCAGCGGCGGCTTCCAAAATGTTATAAGTAGACATAACATTATTTTGAAAGGTAACTTCATTTGGATGGCTATAGGCAACGGGTATTGCAGCAAGGTGAATAACAGCATCCGCGCCTGCCAGCGCACCGTAACATTCCCCTAGATTCGTAAGATCCACTTTTAGAAATTTAGCTGAACTTTTTGACGGCTTGGTTACATCCACATTCAGCACATCATACCCTTTCTCCACAAAATGATCAACTACATAAGAACCCAACAGTCCGCTTCCTCCAGTTATTACTATTCTTTTCATATTCTTTCACTCCTTCTTTAAAATAATTTATCACAAAACTAGATAAGTTACTCATATATTCTCTGATTGATTTCGTAGTAAATTATAAACCTTTGCGTTAACTTTAAGTCAATAGCAAAGTAAAATATTAAATAGAAACAAAAATGAAAAATATTGCTATAACTTTCTAGACAAAAATAATCCCTCCAAAGTAGTAGTACTTTTTATATTTGCACTGTCTACTTTGGGGGATCGTGTTATATAAATACTGGGATGGCGGGTACTTTTGCTATTTTTTATAAACATATAGAAATATGACAAGTAAAAATATCATCATTAAGTTAGTGAAATCAAGGAAAGAATAAAAATATTACTGATTTTTTTGTATCCATGTATTCATATGTTCCTTAATAATTTCAAACTGAGAGGGGCCAATATCCAAAAGAAATTGATGAAAATCCTTTGCAACAAATTTATCACCTAAGGAAGCTTCGGCTTCATTTCTCAATTTCTCAATCTGTAGGTAACCAACTGCATAGGGTAGATAAATTGCTGGTTCCTCAAGAAGGGTAGTATAGATCTTATTCGCGGTATCTTCATTGTCTATATATTGTTTAACATACTTAACTACTTGAGCCTTCTTCCAGCCCTGATATTGAATACCGATATCTGCACGAGCATACATACAGAGTACGATAATATTATTATATTCTAAGAAGTCAGCAAGCTTATCGTCAATGCCTGCCATATGATAAGAGTAAAACTCTACATAGGTTGCCCACCCCTCATCATACCCTGTAAAATCCATGACATTACGGATAGGAGCTGGCTTTTGATTACGAAAATACACACATTGATATAAGTGTCCGGGGTATCCTTCATGAGCTACTGTAGTATATATCATAGAAAGATTATCTTTGCTATTTCCATTTATGTAAATATTATTGTGATTGAAGCTGTCAATAGGAGGTACAAGGTACATGGCAGGACTTAAAAAATCGGATAGTGACGGAGGAACGTATTTGATCTGGCAGTCAACTGAAACAGCTTCCGGAAAGTCCTTCTTTATATCTTTTTTTAGGTCATTTAGAATATCCTTTGGATTTGTAAGTGGAAAAGCGTTAAAGCCAAGATATTTATCAATTACAGTAGGATTGGAATCCGTTAGTGCAGTAAGGTCTGCCAAGTTGCGATTAATACCGGAATTGAGAAGTTCAATCATCTGATCCATTGACTCGTTAGTACCGACTTTTGTTTGAGCTAAACATTCGTAATAGTCCTTACCCTTTGGATAGTAATACAGGCCGGCATTATTTTTACCGGTTCCTAAGAGGTTAGTAAGTGATGTGATTAAATTTTGATAAGCCGGGATTACGTATCCTAACACCGCTTCCGTGTTATCTCGTTTATATTCTTCGATTTTTGCTTTTGATAAACCTTTAAAGTTGGTGATTTTTTCATTAAAGTAGGTAATTAAAAAGTTATTATGAGGGTTTTTAATAAATGCATTGCATTGGTTAATAATCTGCTTGGCTACAGAGTCACTCATGAATAAACCGTTTTTCGATTTTTCTTTTTCATATTGTATAATATCTGCAAAATAATTTTTGATATTTGGTAACAGTTTTAAATACTCTTCAATATCTTGTTGATCATTAAAACTAAACTCAGCTAAAAGAATTGGAAGCTGGGCTTGTATCCCGGTGGTAGGTCCAAGGCATTCAGAATAGTAGGGATATTTTTTAAATTTAATTTGCTGTTGCAAATAGCTTTTAACGATTTCATAGGTGAGTTTTTGCTTAGAAGAGAGTTTATTATAATCATAAGTTTGTAATTTTTTTAATTCATTTTCTGAGTTGGTCCAATCTTTTTTCATCTGGGTTAAGCTGTAGTCCCCAAAGGTAGCTGTATCTTCTTTGATTCCATATTTTTCAGGATATGCAAGGGAGTAATTTAATGACAGGGTATCAGATTGAACCTCTTGAATAAAGATATCATTCATAAAAGAATCAAACTGACGCTGCGCCAGCTGATGTTGTGTGTGGCGAGCACAACCAAATACGATTAAGGCTGTACATACAAGAAGGGCTGCTATTAGAATGGGTCTAAATCTTTTTTTAAACATAAGAACCTCCTTAATCCTTCTAAGTTTGTTATAGCAAAAGTGCTATATACATCTATCCTTTGACCTGTTCATTCATGTTCAAGTACAAAATTTAACTTGATTGTCATATTATAAGGATAAGATTTTGTTAGATGGTAAAAAGTCGTTTGTTTCATGTTTATTCGAGAAAAGGAGCGATAAGAAGTAGTACACTTAAGTTTTTGCTAAATTGTATCATATTACCTATTGGTATTACCCAACACATGGTTAAGTTTTAACCACGGTTTGCCGAAATATAAAGCATAGTTAATAGGACATTTATTAGCGAAATATAGAAAGAAAGCAAAGGTGTTCGCATGAATTATAGCAACATAAGGAATAACGGAACCACCCTTAAGACCAATAAGTCAAATGCAAACCAGCTTAAAATAGAACAAGATAAAAAAGAGACGGGTATTACTGCCTTAAAGAAAGGACAACGAATTACCGGAGTGGTAGTTTCTGTTGGAGAGCAGGTTACTCTTAATTTTAACGGGCAAGAGGTGACTTCATCAAAAGGTGTTTTAAGTGATGTTAAGCCTGGAGATGTGAAGACGTTTGAAGTAATGAAAGCCAATGGAAAAGAGATCGAGCTACGCGTGCTGAATGAGACGTTGAGTGCAATCGGGAATACCTTTAAGGCTGTTTTAAAGAAAGATTCCGATTGGGAATCCCTCGTGGAACAGAAGAAAAAGAATGCAGATAAGTCTGAAAAAGAGGCGGACAATAAACATACTAAAAATACCATGCATAAAATAAATTCACTGATTACGGAACAAGATTGCACCCAACTTGAAAAAGAAGGGTATAAGATAGAAGATTATACTGTTAATGGGTTATATCAGGCATTAAAAAGGATAAAAATGCAGTCGAATGACCAGTCGGATGGCAATGATCAAGGCGATTTATCATTACCTTTTTCAAAGGATTCGAAAGACTTGGAGCAAAGATTAAAGGATAACAACCTTCCATCAACAACGGATAATCTTACCGCACTAAATAAAGCGATGGAATTAAGCTCTTCTGTTCAAGCAATGAACGATAAGTCGATGAAATATCTAATATCAACAAATTCAGTTCCTTCTGTTGAAAATATCTATAAGGCAAATTACAGCCAAACAACGGTTAACGCGAATACAAATCAACCCTTATCCGAAGATGCCTGGAAGGAACTTAGGGGGCAGGTAGGGGATGTGATTAAAGCAGCAGGCTTTGAAGTGAATGAGGATACACTAAAGGATGCAAGATGGTTGATAGAGAATAATCTTCCGATGACCAGCGAAACATTTACCTACAAGAATAATCTTGATGATATGAAAGCGAATTTGGATCAGAATACCATATTGAATAAGATGGTACAAGGGATGAAAGAGGGTATTGACCCGAAGGATGTATCTCTTATGGAGGAAAACACACAGAAGGCGAAACAAGTAGTGGAGGATGTACAATCCATAAGTGATGAGGCGATATCGAAAGCCGTTCAAAATGATGACGAATTAACCATTAATCGATTAAAAACAATACAGGAAGGGCTGTCTTCTGTTGAGAAAGAGGATGGAGCCGGTGAGAATAAAGAGAAAGTTCCTTCTGCGGATGAGTTGAAGGAAACAGAAGTAGCGGGTGAGAATAGACAAGGTAAGGAAGTCCTGTCGAAAGAATATGAGGAATTAAAGGCCAAGAGGCAAATGGAAGAAATCCGTTTAAAGATGACCCTAGACGCCGCAAGACAACTTGATAAACAGGGCATTGAGGTAGATACACAAAGCCTAGAGAAAGTGGTGGAAGAACTCAGACGATTGGAGGAGAGCTATCATTACAAGCTCTTACAAGAGGGGGATGTAGAACCAACACCATCAGCAGTACAAATGTTAAAAGATACAACGGATAGCATAGAAGCATTAAAGCTTATGCCTTGTAGTGTACTTGGAAGCACTCTTGATAATGGAGGCACTCAGACAATACCTGACATTTTAACAGAAGGAAATAAATTACAATCAGAATATGCAAAAGCAGGAGCCGCTTATGAGACGTTATCCACCGTTGTTAATGCAGAATATGGTGATTCGATAAAGAAAGCCTTCGCCAATGCAGATGCACTTCTGAATCAGATGGGCTTAGAGGGGAATGAGCAAAACAGGAGAGCGGTTCGTATCCTTGGATATAACCAGATGGAAATTACAGAAGATAATATACAGCGGGTTAAAGCTTATGATGCACAAGTGACAGGTTTAATACAGAATATGAATCCGGCAACAACGGTTCGTATGATTAAGCAGGGTATGAATCCGCTAGATATGACAATTAGCGAATTGAATAAAACGGTTGATCAGATGAAAGAGGAACAGGGCCTTAACTCAGAGGATAAATATAGCGTGTATCTTAACAAGTTAGTGAAACAGAATGGAATTACCGCAGAGGAAAGAAAAGCGTATATCGGAATCTATAGACTTCTTTATAATATAGAAAAATCAGATGGTGCGGTTCTTGGGTCAGTAATAAAGGCAAATCGAGAAGTAACCCTAAGCAGTTTATTAACTGCTATCCAAACAAGTAAAAAGGGAAGTCTAGATGCTATTATCAATGATGAGTTTGGAACGTTACAAAGTATAACACAGAACAAGGAAAGTATCTCGTCACAGTTAAGTTCCTTTACCGGTGACGGATCACAAGCAAAACACGATCAAGCTCAGAATGGAGTTACCATGGAAGAGCAGACGGAGTATATCGACCGAATTCTAAAACAACTAAAGGATGAGCTTACACCAGGGAAGTTAATGGAGGCAAGTAACAGACTAAAACAATCAGGTATGGGTAAGAGTAAACCATCTGCATCGACTCCTCAATTATCATCGGATAAGGGTGTATGGGAAGCGATAAAAGAAGTACCGGTGGAAAAGCTGATGGAGCAGCTACGCAGTACCAGTGATGATCTGGCTGATGAAAATTATGCGACAAAGGTCAATGAAATCAGAGAGCTTTGCAAGAATGCGGAGCAGTCTATACGTTTTCTAAAGGATTATAGAATGCCAACAACCCCTGCCAATATCAGTATGGCCAATCAGATGTTAAGCAATGGAGAAGCTTCCATTAAGAAGCAACTTAAATTGGAAAAAGAAAGAAACGTCGAAAAATCGGAAAATGATATAAAGAATTCTGACGATTTATCCGATAAACTAGTAGACAAGCAATCAATGCAGGAGGCATATGAACAATTAGACACGGATGCAAAGAGTGCACTTGTTCAGGCATGTTCCGGAGAACAGATTGATAGTCAGAAGTTAGCCCAGTTAAAAAGCATAGGGCAGCAGATGACCTTTGCAAAAACCTTAGCAGAGAGAGAATTTTATCAGATACCGATTGAAACAGATAAGGGCATTACCAATATGAACCTAACCATCCTTCGAGGAGCGAAGGAGAGCGGAAGGGTATCCATATCAGTTTGGTCCAAGCAGCTAGGGAATGTAAAAGCGGAATTTGCCCTCAAGGAAGACAAGTTAAAAGGCTTTGTTGGAAGTGACAATAAAGACGGATTAGAACGCTTGCAATCGAACATGAGTGAGATAGACAATGCTGCTAGAGAATATAACATCACGATAAAACAGATGGATTATGGAGTGCTGCAACGGGACAATGATACCTATAGCGACCTGAATACAACCTCAGAGGAAACGCAGGCAACGATATCCGCGGATACTGAGAGGATTTTATACAGGGTAGCAAAAGCCATGGTGCAGACAGTTCGAATGGCAGAAAACAGCGAAGCAGGCGGTAATAGAGCAGTTTCCTAAACGTAAGATATCGGCAACATGGAGGTTGCTGATGATACACATATATTATATGTAGAACCATCATTTCATGGAGGGAGATGGCTTCAATTCAGAAAGGGAATAGGTGATACATAGTGAGAATTAATCATAATATTTCAGCGTTAAAGGCGAATAATCAATTATCAAAAACCAATAAGCAGTTAGACAAAAGTTTGGAGAAGTTATCTTCCGGTTACCGTATCAATAGTGCGGCAGATGACTCAGCAGGTATGGCGATTTCTGAGAAAATGAGAACACAGATTGCAGGTTTAGATCAAGCCTCAAGAAATGCATCGGACGGTATCTCTGTTATTCAGACAGCAGAAGGAGCATTATCTGAAGTAGAGAGCATGCTACAAAGAATGAGAGAGCTTTCCGTTCAGTCTTCTAACGGTACTTATACAACACAGGATAGAACCGCGATTCAATCAGAGATTAACCAATTAAACCAAGAGATTACAAGAATATCGAATACCACAGAATTTAATACCATGACCTTATTAGATGGTAATATTGATAGAAAATCATATTCCAGCGATAACCGCGTGAATCTAGTATCACTATCCGATACCGTGGATGTAGGTGGATATAAGATTGACATAACACAGGATGCAAGACAAGCAGTTGTTGTAGGCAATACCATAGCCGACTTTGGTGTAGATCCTGTAACGACAGTTGCTTATACTTCTGCAACACGTAAGATTACAGCGAGTGAAGCAGGCTCAATTAATGTGAACGGAGAATCCGTTGAGGTTAAAGAAGGAGAAACAATTGAGCAGGTATTTGAGAAGCTAAGAGATGCTTGCGATAAAGTAGATGTTAATGTATTTGCAACCGCAACTGCAGCAACTCCATCGACGACGACAAACCTTGACTTAGCAGGATATACTAGCACCAAATTGGATGAGCTTACAACAAAGCTTGTATTCTCAACCAAAGATTACGGCACAAAGGAAGCCGTTAACTTATACTGTGACAATGGCAATCTGTGTAACGTACTTGGATTAACGATCAATGGCGTATCGACTACCGGTACCGATGCCAAAGCTGCATTAGTTGTGAAAAACCCTGTAACTCCGAATGGTACATTATTTGAAAATACAGCTACTATATCCGTGTCCGGCAATAAAGTAACGGTATCTGACAGCAATGACTTCAAGATGGTATTTAAAGTTGACCCAGGTACAGTAAAAACCGTATTTACCGATGCGATTATTACAGGAGCAGCGACCAATGCCACAGCCAAAAACATTACAGGAGCAGGAACGAATGTGCCGATAACCGTATCCGTATTGGATGCAGGCCCAATGGATCTTCAGATTGGTGCGAACGAAGGACAGACGATGTCAGTCCGAATTCCTAAGATCACACCCGAGACACTCGGTATTGATAAAATAAATATTGCCACCGCAGATGGAGCACAGGAAGCAATTGATCTTCTTGATAATGCGATCAATCAGATATCTGCGATACGTTCCAAACTCGGCGCTTACCAGAATCGTCTAGAGCATTCCATTTCCAATCTAGACACCACTTCCGAGAACATGACAGAGTCACTTTCTCGTATCGAAGATGTGGATATGGCAGAGGAGATGGCAGAATACACACAGAAGAATGTGTTGGGACAAGCAGGTACATCCATGCTTGCACAGGCGAATCAGAGACCTCAATCTATCTTATCTTTATTACAACAATAATTGGGATAGGGTTCGTAGTAAGTATTGATTAGTGGAGGTTATTCATGAAAAAGGAAGCGATTCAAGCTTTTACAGCAAGAGCTACGCAGGCATCAAGAAGCGAGCTTATTGTAATATTATATGAGATGATATTGACGGAAATTAATGAAGCAAAGGAGGCCTATCTTCAAGAGGACATAGCAACCTTTGATAAGGAATTAAAAAGAGCTCAGAAATTCGTCAATGAGTTAACGGTTACACTAGACTATCAATATACTGTATCATTAGATTTGGCTAGTCTATATCTATATATTAATAAAAGAATTATTACAGCCATCATTAAGAGAAACCCGGTTTCTCTAGACAGCGCAGAATCCGTATTAAAGAAGCTTCTGATTGGTTTTGAAGGAGTGAGTAAGGAAGACAAAAGCGGACCAATGATGCGCAACACTCAACAGCTCTATGCGGGCTTAACCTACGGTAAGGGTAAACTGAATGAGACTTACATCGATCCCTCTAATGGGAGCCGTGGGTTTATTGCATAAATAAGCCACTACTAAGGACAAAGTAACAGGAATAACAAAAGCAGTATAACTTACATAAGAAGTGTTGAAATACGAAAGAAATTGATATACGAAAGATTGATGAGATACGATGGATATGTGAAGTACGAAAGAAACTAAGGATACAAAGCGTTAATACATACAAAAGACTATTAACATACCAAGGATACAAAGCATTTATACATACAAAAGACTATTAACATACCAAGGATTTAAAAACTACCAAGGAATAATAAGATACTAAAGATAAACTTGCAACTGTGCAAAATTCTCATCCAAAATATTTATATAAGATATAAGCACACCAAAGATATAAAAGTACGAAAGACTTATAAGTACCAAAGACTTGAAAGTAACGAAGATATAAAAGTACGAAAGATTTACAGGTAAGAAAGTTTTATAAGTACCAGTTCCAGTACCATAAAAAAATCGAAAGATTTTAAAGTACGAAATAGTGAAAAATCTTAAAATACAAAAGAATATTTTTATCTAAGTAAAAGCTGCTCTAAGGTACGGGGATTGTCACCACCGAGAAATCGGAGGTAATAATATTGTAAATTAGGGCAGCTTTTAAAGTTGATTATTTAACCGAAATTAGTATCGGTTTCTTTGGCTTGCCTAAGTAAAAACTTATACCTATTCTGAATTGCGTTAAGCTGATATATACAACTATCAATCAGATCAGGGTCAACAACATTTTGAAAATTAGAGTAGGCCGTCTCCATGTCAAGCTTTGTCTTATTTATCTCGTTAATTAGATAATTATCTTTTGGAACAGTCTTTTTAGCAAATAATAGCACAACTTCACCAACCTTATACATGATATATGATTAGTATAGTCAAAAATAATGGCAATTATTCTTTTTAATAACATAAATTGGATAAACTAGTATATAATTGTAATAGGTTGTATAATTGATTGGAGGTTGTATTCATGGGAATGGAAAGTAAAATATTCATTGGAATAATTGTAGTGTGTGTTGTGTTTATCGCAATTAGTCTAATTCGACATAAACCGGAGATGATTGTTAACGCTGTTCTTCGTACTTTTATCGGAACAGCAGGAATTTATCTTCTGGATTTTATCCTAAGAAGTAACGGAATACAGGTTAACGTGGGAATTAATGCGGCTACGGTACTAACTAATTCATTTCTAGGTCTACCTGGATTTATCATGTTGTATGGCCTGGCAGCGTATTATACATATGGTTGAGATGGAAAGTTCAATATAGATTACAGGAGAAGCCCGGAGGAAGAATAGTAAGCGTCAAATAAGACAGTGTATTGATTCTAATCATCATTTTTGAGATACTTGATTTACTATATATAGTTTATCGAGTATCTCATTTTTTACTTTCATAGTAATTTGAGTACTTGGATTACTATGAAAGGAGTTATCAGTGAATACTCAGTTAATCAAGAATCAGGTCAAAGCAACTCAATGGATGCAACGAATCAAAGAATATCGTAGTAGCGGGCAGCCTGTCAGCACATGGTGTAGTAACAACGGTATACTAGAGCAATCTTATTATTACTGGCTAAAGAAAATCCGTATCTTTGCCATGGAAAACATGCCTGAATCAGAACCAGTTTTTGCAAAGCTTCCTGCTATGACGAATTTTGCTGCTACATCAGATGCTCCTATCGAGCTTAAGATGCAAGATATTACTGTTACTTTCCGTAATGATGCGAGTCGGGAACTTATCTCCGAAGTAATCGCAGCATTACGCCAGACATGTTAGGCGATATTTCACAGGTTGAAAGTGTTTACCTCGCCTGTGGTTATACCGACATGCGAAAATCTATAGATGGTCTTGCTGCTCTTGTCCAGCAGAATTTTAGGATGGATCCGTTTCAGAATAATCTTTTCCTGTTCTGCGGCCATAAATGTGACCGACTGAAGGCTCTCTACTGGGAAGGAGATGGTTTTGTACTTCTCTATAAACGTCTTGAAGGTGGCCGCTTCCAATGGCCTAGAGATACTGATGAAGTGAAACAAATATCCCATCAGGAATTTCGTTGGCTCCTGGAAGGCCTCGCTATCCATCAACCAAAAGCAGTTAAAAAAGTAATGGCATCTGTTGTAATTTAAATGTATAAAAGTGTCTAAAATCCGCATATTTACTGGATTTTGTGGCACTTTTGTGTTATAATAAAGACAGTAAAAAACGTAAAGGAACTGTCATTCATGAGCGCACCGGAACAGGCAAATACACTTGAAAAACGTATAACAGAACTGGAACAGGAGAACAAACGTCTCCATGATACAGTTGACTATCTGACCCGCAAACTTTATGGCAGTAGTTCGGAGAAGACATCGGCTATCTTAAAAGGCCAGATGTCTATTTTTGATGAAGCGGAATCTTCTGCTGATCAAGATGCCATGGAACCGAAACTTGATACTGTTGAAACACTGCTAAATAAAAAATACAAAGGTCAGAGAAAGGATTCCTTAAAGAATCTTCCCCATGACAGAGTTGTATTTAAACTACATGATGAGGATTTGTTATGTCCGCAGTGCAATACTCCTTTAGTGCCGGTTGGCGAAGAGTTCATCCGAACGGAAGTGGAGTACATCCCAGCGAAGTTGAGAGTAATCGATTACTTTCGAGAGACTTATGAATGTCGCAGTTGCAAGAAAGACAAGCCATACTTTGAAAAAGCAACAATGCCTTATCCAGTTATCATGCATTCCTATGCATCACCTGCAACCATCGCGCATGTCATGTATCAGAAGTTTGTAAATGCAATGCCTCTGTACAGGCAAGAAAAAGATTGGGCGAACATGGGATTAAGTCTTTCTCGTGCCACAATGGCCAACTGGATTATGGCTGTATCAAGAGACTGGCTTACTCCTTTAATTGATCTCCTGCACCGCGAATTACTGAAAGAAAAATATCTTCATGCAGATGAAACCAGAGTTCAGGTCATGAATGAAGTTGACCGTAAGAATACCACGGATTCTTACATGTGGGTATATGGAACCCATGTAGGAAGTAAAAATCCAATTCGGTTATTCGAATACCAACCGACACGCAGTGGCAAGCATCCGCAGAATTTTTAAAAGGGTTTGAAGGCTATCTTCATACAGATGCTTATGCCGGATATGAAAAGGTTGATCAGATAACCAGATGTTTTTGCTGGTCACATCTCAGACGATATTTTGTGGACGCACTTCCAAAGGATGTGAAAAGCCCAGAAGCTACGCTTCCTAGTGCTGGAATTGCTTACTGCAACAAGCTTTTTGAATTAGAAAAGAAATATGTGTCTCTTACTCCTGAAGATCGAAAACAGCAGCGTCTAGAACATGAAAAACCAGTTCTGGAGGCTTTTTGGAGATGGGTTGATGAGCATTCATCAAAATGCCTACCAAAGTCTAAACTGAATGATGCTTTCAAATATGCTACAAACCAGAAGGAAGGGTTAATGAACTACCTGCTGGATGGCAACTGTTCCATCTGTAACAACTTAGCAGAAAACAGTATCAGGCCATTTACTGTAGGCCGTCGAAACTGGCTGTTTTCAGGAAGCCCAAAAGGAGCTGATGCAAGTGCTGCAGCATTTAGCATTATAGAATCTGCAAAAGCCAATGGAATAAATCCTTATGAATACTTAACATATATTTTTAAATATCTGCCTGGCGTTAACTTTGGACAGCATCCGGAATATCTAGAAGATTTTCTTCCATGGGATCCCGATGTTCAGACATTCTGCAAAAATGCTGGAAATTAGATTATATCTCTGATTTCTGGCTTTTTCTATACACCGACTTATTTGACGCTTACGAAGAATACCCCCAGAACACAACCGTTATGACTGTGTTCTGGGGGTATTCTGATGCATATTAATGTCATATATAATAAAATTATAGGAAATAATATTAAATACATATAACGCTTTTAATCAATTTGTAAAATTTTAATGATTCTTTTCTTTCCTTATTAGTTGTCATACAAAACCAAAAATATCTGCGCGAAATCTAATATATTACTAAACATAGATAAGGAGCGTATTTGCGACAATTTGTGGTAGTAAGTATTATAAAATGTTGCCATACTATATAGACAGATTTGAGCGCTAATGTTATTTTAAAAATGCAAGAAGTATTAATACTTCTCCATAGATCTTATGGAAATAAGGGATGCGGATAAAGAGCTTCCGTCGTTGTAGCCGACAACGTAAAAACCCAGGTATAATGTTGACTGGTCTGTTCCAGTATCAATTTCGATTCATTGTGTTGGGCAATTCAATCGGCATTACAAAAGATCAATCAATGAATCCTTCATTTTGTAGGATTCCTTTTTATTTGATTGAAAGAGGTGAAGCAATTGAATATAGATGAATTTTATAAGGTTGAGCCATAATATTTCCCAAAGTTAATGTAATTATGTGAATCAAAGGGTTATGTTTATATATGATAAAGAGAAAGGGCATTAAAGTAGTTATAGTTTATAAAACGTATTAGGGCATGAAAAAAATTATCAAAATGTGAGGCTAGAATACTGAGCTTACTGTGCAAGGTTATATTCATAAGCTTTCAGCATATACATATGCATTAACGTTGTATCCAATGGATACAAAGTTAATATTATAATTCTTTTACAGCGCTTACGAATACAATTATGTTTAATAGCTCCGTTTTCAGGTGACTATCGTTGTTTTTCTCATTGTTTTGTTGACATCGTAGCCACCAATTTTATTAATTTAAAGGAGGTCTTTCTTATCGAATTGCTTATATTTTTGCAGGATACCGTTTTTGACAAAAGCCTCTGCAAGCTTCTTATCACCAACCTGTTCTACTACATGAGAAGAGCTCAACCATTTTACAGCTGCATAAGTACCACCAGATGTTACGGTTAATACTATTAGTAACAAGAAGATGAAGCATATTCTTCTCATAAAATCTGATTTGAACTCAACTATTTTTAAGCTTTCATTCCCTGCATAATCAGAAACATAAATTGAATAGTATCCATAATCCTTTATAGTTATTATTCCATTTTTAACTGTGTTCCCTGACATTCCATGTTGGAATTGATCAAGCTTTTTTTTACCCTTCAGCCACTTAATAACACGGATACCAGATCCACCAAAATCCTTTGCAACCGCATGGATTATCTTTTGTTTGTTTTCATATTTAGTACGTAATTCTAACTTTGGGGATTGACAGTCTTTTTTTAAATCTTTAGCACTTAAAACAGAACTATAAGCACTTGCTATACCCGGATATTTAATATATCCATTTAAAGATTGAATTGGTTTGTAATTACTTAAAATAATATCTTTTATGTTTGTTGCATATAAATGATCATTAGTTGAATATAAAAGTGCAGCTATTGATGTAACATATGCGGCTGCCATTGATGATCCACCCATAATTTTATATCCCCCTACAATTGTGCTATAAACATTTTCGCTTGGAACCGCTATGTCAATTGTAGATTTGCCATAGTTTGATTGATTTGTCAAATGTCCATCACAACTGATATATGTAACAGAAATTAGATTATTAGAGTTCAAGCAAGCTGGATATATTTTATTAATATCATCATTAGTACCCGAGTTCCCAGCGGCTGCCACAAAAAGCATTTTAGATTCTTTAATAACTTTATTTAATGATTCATTATTTTTGGAAAAACCTAAGCTTAAATTACAAACATCTGCACCCATACAATTAGCATATTTTATTGCCTTGATAATATCAGAAACACATGCAGTATCATTAGGGCCTCCACTTACTTTTAATGACATTATTTTTATTTTATTATTAAAAGTGGATCTTGAAATTCCTATATTGTTATAAGGAACACCTTCAATTATACCTGCAATATGAGTTCCGTGATTATCATTATCAATTATCGATGGGATGTTGTTGTTTGAATTTTTATAATGGCATACAGATGAATCATTATTATAAAAATCCCAACCATATTCATCATCAATATAACCATTTTTATCATTATCTATATAATCATTTGGAATTTCTTTTCTGTTGATCCACATATTATTTGATAAATCTGGATGCATATAGTCTACGCCTGTATCAATAATTGCAACTACCACTTCTCTACTTTTTGAGAATGCTAACAATTCCCTAGCATTTTCAAGATCAAAATCTATGTTTGGTTTTAAGTTAGCAGTTGATTGATTATTAGTATATTTATATATATTATTTTGGGTATTAACATTGAAAAGTCTAAATGATTCAAAGTTAAATGTATCATATTCATTAATACTGTTAACTTTATGATTATAGGGTATTTTATTTTGGTCATTAAATATCAAAAAAATAAATAATAATATAAATAGAATTTTGTTAAGTTTCAATTCATAATTCTCCTTTGTAATAGAATGGTTTTAGTAAAGTTTACCATGTTACTTGTATATGTCAAATAAATAATTATAAGAAGCATTTTATTAATTAAAATATTATTAAAAATACTAAAACACTATAAATTAGATAAAATTGGTTAAAGTATTTTATTGTAAAAAAGTGTTATATATGTTATTATATGTAATACATTGCAATAAAATGCGAAAAAGTGAGGACAATAAGGATTCTTGTTACATTTTAATTCAAATATTCTATTAATAAAAGGAGAGTACGAATGAAGAAAAAAATTATTTCTATATTATTAGTAATGTCATTGCTTGTTTGTAATAGCACATTTATTTCTCAAGCTAAATCAGATTCTGCAGATGATTGGATGGTTAAGCAATTAAAAGATTACGAACCATATCAAGAGTTAATGAAAAATCATCCAGACGCACAAAAAGTCCATGGTAAAACTGAATATATTTTAAATGAAATAATATCAGATCAAAATGATGAAATTATTAAAACAACTAAAAAGACTTTCACTAGTCAAGATAGCATGGACAAATATCAAAAAGATAGGGAATCAAAAAATAAAGAATCTAATGTTACTTTATTTTCAATTATTCCAGATAGCACGAAATATAGTACTCAGTATACTAAAATAAAAATTGGACTAACTTTATACAAATATTCTAGTTCTCGATTTTTCGTTGCTTGTGTATTTGATTGGTTGACTCCTCCTCCTTATAATCTGATTAGGTGTACAGATGGAGCAATTGGTTTAGCTTTAGATAGTGGTATGTCTATGGATGGTACATCCTATGCAGGAAGAGTAACTAGTGTAGAAGAAGCAAGAGGAATTGTTAAAGATTATATTTCAAGTGAGGGCAAATTAAAGATTAATGCAGATAGTGCCAATGCAATAGGAGCTGTCTTCCATATACCTTATCCTACATCAGATATTTATGGAATTTTATCTTGCAATGCTTATAAAAATGCACCTAGCATTCAATACTGTTCTGCATTTGCCGAGTATGATAGTGTTGGTATATCATTATCTCCTAGTAGTATTAGCGTAAGTTTTCCTGCTGGAATTTCTTTTGATTTGCTTACTTCCAGAACTAGATATACATATCAAGATGCTTTATCTATAAGGTAATACTATGAATAAGAGTTTATAAATAATAATATTTGGTTTTGCATTAATGTTTTTAGAAGGAACACTTATTAGAAGGTGCAATAACTAAACAAGCACCATGCCTGTTTATATGTTTTACTTTCTTATAGGCTTTTTATTGGTTTTATTATTATATTAATTGGTTTACTTACTCATAAAAAATAATAAAAGTAATGATTAAAATTTGTTGTATTTTTAGTTTATTTATTGAATTTCAACCGATCCCAAAAGATAGAGAGTTTGGTAAGTCAAGTTTTTTATTATGGACTAATAACAGCAATATAGATATGCCTTTTAACAAATATGGAAATATAATGATACATTGGTTTTCCAGAAACTTGATGGAATTATTAATCACATTCTACGTGGATTTAGTGATAGCTACATGATACCTAAATCTTTTAAAGTCATTAAAAACCACATATAACTTGCATAATATGAATACAGAAACAAGATCTATAGAGCTAAATTACTAACTGGTATGTTAATAACCCCAGACTGGAGTAATCGCGTAAAACTACAAGCCATGCTACAAAAGATAAAAGAGTTCAGTTACGAATAAATTCGTACTGAGCTCTTTTTGTGCGCCCAGCATGGGCGCAATCTTTAAGGGTTAAAGTCGCACGTCCTAGTAGTGGAAAGTGCATAGCCAAAACCAAGGGTGTCCATCGTGAGGTGGAATCTGAAGGAAGGTCTAGGCAAATCTCTGGTCTGACGAACAGTAATCACATATAAGGCATACTTTTGTGGGTAAGACTGCGAAACAAGTTAAAGCCCTATAACTACTCGAAAACAAAAGGTGTAAATGTGGCAGATAGATGGAGAGGAAGATTGCGTTCTTACCTGGGGAGATCTTAGATGTAGGTTGTGGAAATGAACTTTGAAGCAATAACCCATACAGTGATGTGTGGCTGAACTCTAAGAAGTCAGCAGAGGTTATAGTACTTAATCAGTCATGAATGATTAAGGAAGGACCGAACAATAGGAGGTTTTGAAAATTTGAAAAAAACAAAGAAATGTAATGAAAGCAGACAACTAAATATAGGTCACCCACCGAGAGATAGAGTGGAACTCGAAGGTTACGTGGGGGCGCCGAGCATTTCTATGACGTCAGAGAATGGACAAAACGACCAAAGTAAATGTCAGTATGAATTGCTTGAGAAGATTATCAGCAAGGATAATCTAAATGAATCCTATAAAAGGGTGAAAAAGAATAAGGGAAGCTATGGAATTATAAGATGGGAGTAGATGAACTTCTAACATATCTTAAAGGAAATGGTGACCAACTCAAGCAGTTCATACAAGAGGGTAGTTACAAACCAAGTGCCGTCAGGAGGGTAGAAATACCAAAGTCAGACGGAAAGAAACGACAATTAGGAATACCAACTGTAGTCGACCGAATGGTACAACAAGCCATAGCACAAGTGCTAAGTCCGATATTTGAGAAAATATTTTCAGATAATAGTTATGGATTTAGACCAAACAGAAGTGCCAACCAAGCAATTCTCAAGTGTAAGGCATACATGGATAAGGGTTACAGATGGGCAGTAGATATTGACTTAGAGAAATACTTCGACATCGTCAATCTTGATATACTAATCGGGTTGATTTATAAAGAAGTAAAAGACATCCGAGTAATTACACTGATAAGAAAATATCTAAATGCAGGAGTAATGATAAATGGTACAACAAAGACCAATACAAAAGGAGTACCCCAAGGGGGAAACCTGTCACCATTACTCAGTAACATTATGTTAAATGAACTTGATAAAGAACTAGAAAAGCGCGGATTACATTTTTGTAGATATGCAGACGACTGTAACATTTATGTTAAAAGTAAGAAATCAGCATTACGAGTTATGGAAAGCATCACAAGGTTCATCGAGAAAGACCTTAAATTAAGAGTCAATCGAGAGAAAAGTAAGGTAGACCGACCATGGAAGTTAAAATATTTGGGATATTCATTTTATCCGAAAAAGGGCGAAATGGGAATGAGAGTACATCCGAACTCTATCAAGAAACTAAAGGAGAAACTGAAAAGTATCACTGGAAGAAGTAATGCAATGAGTATGGAAATGCGGGTAATTAAGATAAAACAAACTATCGTAGGATGGATTGAATACTTTAAACTTGCAAATATGAAAAGTGTACTTAAAGAATTAGATGAGTGGCTTCGCAGAAGGATTCGGTTGTGCTATTGGAAGAAATGGAAAAAGATAAAAACAAAGCATGACAATCTATTCAAACTTGGTCTTGAAAATTATAAGGCATGGGAATATGCGAATACAAGAAAAGGCTATTGGAGAATCTCCAACAGCCCTATTCTAGCAATAACACTCACTAATCAATATCTCAAAGACCAAGGTTTTATAACACTATCAGAAAGATATTTACAAGTAAGTTTATTCTATTGAACCGCCGTGTACCGAACGGTATGCCAGACTGTCTAACAATTCGTATATATGATATAATTGAACTAATAAAACGGATGAAAGGATGCTGAATATGGCGTATTTACAAGGTGTTGATAGAAATCAAACTTC
>Ga0302215_10000113_pt1 | contig 62263 bp, 58 predicted proteins | sample II_Fen_N3_1_FD_194580 | JGI IMG/M metagenome (GOLD analysis project Ga0302215, IMG submission 194580) | Peat permafrost microbial communities from Stordalen Mire near Abisko, Sweden - II_Fen_N3_1 | ecosystem: Environmental > Terrestrial > Soil > Wetlands > Permafrost | place: Sweden: Abisko... | reverse complement strand
CTGCTTTTCGCATAATTCCTGAACCCTGCTTTCACCAAAAATCCGCTGACCTGCCGCATAAGCCTCTTCAATGGCTTCTGCGGGGTGAAACTTGGAAACCGCCACCAACTTTGTCGGGACCGGCAGTTCCAATTTCAATCGCTGAATTTCGCTGGCGATAGACATTTAATCTTCGTCTTTATCCTTGCCGGCACCATAAGGCACTACATCCAATATCGGCGTGTCGGTAATCATGGCTATTTCATAATCGCTCATGGTTCCTTTCATGCCTTCCTCCAATTTGTTGAGGGCATCCTTGATGTCTTCCGCTTGAATGAGCATGGTGCTGGGTATTTTCTTCTCCGTTCCCTTTTCCTGATCGAGCACGACAAACAAAACCTTGGCTCGGTACCAACGATCTCCCGTGGGCGACTCGAAAATTTCATAAACGCGGGTCCGTTTGATGTTGGCCACCGTGAACTCACCGGTCATGTAGGGGCGCACAACTTCGATGATGCGGGCTTCGGCTTCGGTAAAGCTCAGAGCATCCACCAGATAGGTGTCCGTCACCTTTTTTTGCTTTCCGTCATCCGTACCTATTTTGTCGTATTGAATCTTGCATTCAAACCAGTTGTGCATTGTAATCATGTTGTATATCAGTAAGTTATAAAATGTAATTGACTATTTGTCGTATTTCGAAATACAAATGTACGAAATAACCGCGACAAGGCAAATGAAAATTATGAAACTTTGCTGAACTCTAAAATACATAAGTTGCTGTTTGACAAGCTATTAAGAATTAATGATAAAATATTCAATATATAACGATAATATAACACCAATTACTTTGTTTTTCAAAAAAGTATAGCCTATATTTGAAGCAATACAAAGCGTGGTATTGCAAGGCATTTTAAGGTACTGCTGGTAAGGTATGACATCGTTATCTAGAGGTTTTGTTGAGAAATAGAATGGAAAGACGACATTGATTTATGCTTTTTCACCTGGAAAACAACCAGTCGATGATGGACCTAGTCGGTCATTGAAGGGGATGTGATCCAACAAGTAACTTATGAGCTACCAGACAATTTGAGCGATATCCCATAGTGGATGGAAGTTTAAACCTTGCTTTCTGTGACGATGCAATGACATGATGTCCGAAAAGAAGACTCTGAATCATAGACTGAGAAGTCTTGGGGAAGGAGTAGGGAATCCGGTAAAGAAGGGGTGAGCAATCGTCCTGAAGTGAAAGAGGAACTGCACGGGAACCGATGATAAATGGATCTCTTTAAACGAGGTGAGTGTTATCCGACTAAGAATGATGAAGTAATTCGTCTGTTCCGACGATAAGTGTCTAGTTGTTTATAGGATGTTGATTTGCAAACGTACGGAGCCTAGCTGAAGTACCGGAGTTGGAGGGCGATCTGAATAAGGTCGCCCTCTTCGGTTTTATACCTATCGGCTACGCTTTCGTGGAACGGCGTTTTTAGCGGGTTTTCGAGAACCAGTCACTTTCCTTGCCGCATGTGGCGTTGCCCTCAAATCTTTGTTGGTATTCACCGGCTTTTTCACCGCTGGCTTCTTTGGATTCTTCAGATGTTCGGAAGTGGAGTCCTCAATCATGGCGTAGATGGTTTCCATCTCCTTGTCCGTCAATTCCCGCCAATCGCCCAACGGCAAGCCTTTCAAATCGATGTTCATAATGCGGACCCGCTCCAACTTGGTCACCTCGTAGCCATAATGCTCGCACATCCGACGAATTTGACGGTTCAGCCCCTGAATCAAAATGACTCGAAAACGATTGGGCGCTTCCTGAACGATTTTGCATTTGCGCGTGTTCACGCCCAACATAGGAACCCCGCCGCTCATGCCTTTCAAGGCTTCCTCGGTCAACGGTTTGTTCACCGTCACTACGTATTCTTTCTCGTGATTGTTGCCCGCCCTCAGAATTTTATTGACCAAGTCACCGTTGTTCGTCAAAAAGATAAGTCCTTGGGAATCTTTATCCAACCGCCCAATCGGAAAAATCCGTTTGCCGTAGTTCACGTAATCAACGATGTTGTTCTGAACCCCTTCCTCCGTTGTGGAAGTCACGCCGACAGGCTTGTTCAGGGCAATGAAAATGTTGTGTTCCCGCTCGCGGGGCTCAATTTCCTGACCACTCACCCGGACACGGTCGCCCGATTTGACCTGGTCGCCCACCGAAGCACGGCGGCCATTGATGAACACATGCCCGTCGGCAATGTACTTGTCGGCTTCCCTGCGTGAACATAAGCCGCTTTCACTGATGTATTTGTTGAGCCTGATGGGCGCTTCTTTCTGCATTTGAATCGGTTTTAAAGGACAATCAAGCCAAGCTCCTTCCATTCGGTCATGGGCTTCGAAAACCAGAACAAGTCAAAGTCCTCAAACTGTTGTTCGTAAGCCACTTTGAACTCGGCAAATCGATAAGGTTTATCTGACGTCATTTCCTGAATCATTTTCATAATCCAGGCGCCTTTCAAAGGCTCGAACCGGATGTTGACGGTTTTCAACTGGTGGTGGAAAGTCAGTTGCAGCATTTCCTTCGTTTTACCCTTTTTAGTCACTGAAATCGTCTTGGAAGCCGGCATTCCGCCCAGCCAATAAAGCTGCGAGGTGGGTTCCAGACGATGCTGAACGGGCGTGTTCAGACATTGATGAATGAAATTCTTGGCGACGATGGTTCCGGGTATCTTGAAATCGAACCATTCCTGCAACGGCAATTCCAGACCGATGCCATTCATGAAATTAAGCAGCGATTTTTTCAATCCAAAACTGAACAAGTCGTGGTCAATGCCCGTCTTGTCCGTAAAAAGAACGTCGTTCTTGGCAAAGGTCGGCGTCATGACCTCCGGAACAAGGCCGTATTTGGCTGGATACAGACCAATCGGACTGTGTGTCGTCAAGGCGAAATGGTGCCAAAAACCCGACTGAATCAAGTTGTTTTCGAACAATTGCCGCACCATTTCCAGACTGTCCACCGTTTCCTGCACCGTTTGAGAAGGGAAAGCATACATGAGGTAGGCGTGCACCAGCATGCCCTCGGAGGTGAAATTGTTGGCCACCACGGCGACTTGTTCCACCGTCGTGCCCTTGTTGATGAGCGCCAGCAAACGGTCGGAGGCGACTTCCAGCCCTCCCGAAACAGCGATGCAGCCTGAGGCTTTGAGCAATCGGCATAAGTCGTGCGTGAACCGTTTCTCGAAACGGATGTTGGTCCACCAGGAAACGACCAGCTTTCGGCGGATGATTTCCAGCGCCAATGACGCCATCAGTGCAGGAGGTGCCGCTTCATCCACAAAATGGAAGCCACGCTCGCCCGTTTGAACAATGATTTCCTCCATCCGGTCCACCAGGAGGGAAGCCGCAATCGGTTCATAACGTTTGATATAGTCCAGGGAGCCGTCGCAAAAGGTGCATTTGCCCCAATAGCATCCGTGCGCCATGGTCAATTTGTTCCACCGCCCGTCGCTCCAAAGGCTGTGCATGGGGTTGGTCACCTCGATGACCGAAATGTACTGATCCAGGGGCAGGTCCGAATAGTCCGGTGTGCCCAGCTCAGATTGTTTATAATCGGTTTTGAGGGAGAAATTGTTGTAGAAAACCCTGCCGTCCTGCAGCAGGAACGTCCGCTTTAAAAGTCCATGGTCCTTATTCGTCGAGTTCGGGTTCAACACATTGGAAATCAGTATTTCCAACGGCAACGCTCCGTCGTCCAAGGTAATGTAATCGAAATAGTCAAAGACTCGCGGGTCGGACAAACTGCGGAGTTCCGTATTCGGAAAGCCTCCGCCCATCACGATTTTAAGGGTCGGATGCTGCTTTTTAATGTGTTGCGCACATCGGAAGGCGCTGTACAAGTTTCCCGGGAACGGCACCGAAATACCGACCAATTTTGGCTGAACGCTTTTTAAGCGAGCCTCCAGGATGTCCAACGTGATGCAGTCCAGATGCGTGCAGGGTTGCAGCAACTTTTCCTGAAGCGCGTCGAAACTGCCGGCACTTATGCCCAGTCTGTCGGCGTATCGGCTGAACCCGAAGTCCTCGTCGATGCATTCGACGATAAAATCCGACAAATCCTCCAGATACAAGGTGGCCAGGTGCTTTGCCTTGTCCTGTAGGCCCATCACGCCGAAGCTCCATTCCAAATCGTCCATGGTGTCGAAACGGGATGCCTGGGGCAGAAAACCCTCGTTGCAGATCCGTCTGGCCAACGTCGAGTTCTTGCCTTGCAGAAAGGCGACGACGGCATCGATGGTAGTGCAATACGCCTCTTTCAAGGAGAAAATACGTTGCGCATTGGTGGTCAGGACAACATCCTGTGAAATCAAGGAAAAGATTTCTCGCAAGCCTTGTGACGAAAAGACACGACTGATCACCTCAATGCCCAAATCCATCTGAAAACTGCGGATGTTTTTGGTATTCAGGAAGCCCTTCAGGTAAACGGTGGCCGGGTACGGCGTGTTCAGCTGTGTAAAAGGCGGCGTGAGCAGGAGCATGTCATTCATACACGAACAAAGGAACGGCTTTCCGTCGGATTTAGCAAGTTTGACACCGGTGATTGGCAAAATGTCAACCTTTTTTGAACAAAAGGATGGTGTAAAGTTGAATATTGTTTGTTTCCTTTGCATCGTCTTTAAAACGTATCGCCATGACAGCCAAACAACTTTTACTTACCGTATTTCTGATTGCCTCCATCGCATTGGCACAGTCCCAGACCATGCACAACACCGGTGGCCCTTTGTCCAGGGATTCCGCTTGGTACGGTTCGCCCGAATCGTTGAATGTGGCAGCCAACGTGCTGATGCTCCAAAATGATAACGGCGGTTGGCCCAAGAACATCAAATTTTACAACGACAAGTTGTCGCCCGATCAGTTTGCCAAATACAAGGACCAATATGCGGATGTGGAGGAAACGACCATCGACAACGGTGCCACCTATTCCGAAATGCTGTTTGTGGCCAAGATGTACCGTGGCACCAAGGATCCGGTCTATAAAACTTCCTTTTTGAAAGGATTCTCGTTCATGCTGTCCCTGCAATACCCGAATGGAGGCTTCAAGCAATTTGCCCGTAATAAAGGCTATTACACCCACATCACCTACAACGACAACGCCATGCTGAACGTCCTGCAGATGATGAGCGCCATTGCAACCGGATACCCTTTGTTCAAGGACATCACCGGCAAAAAAGAACAGGAATTGGCCAAAGCCTCGTTCGACAAAGGCATCGATTGCATCCTCAAGACTCAGTATGTGCAGAACGGCAAGAAAACGGTATGGTGTGCCCAACACGACGAAAAGACTTTGCTGCCGGCCAAGGCCAGAGCGTATGAACTCCCTTCGCTGAGCGGTCAGGAATCGGTCGGTCTTGCCATGCTGCTCATGGACCTGCCGCATCCGACCAAGGAAGTGAAGGAAGCTGTGGAAGGCGCCATCACTTGGTTTGAAGCCAACCGCATCCGCGACCACCGCGTTCAGATCTTTACCAATGCCGAAGGCAAGCCTGACAGACGTTGGGTGGAAAGCACCAAAGGCGACGATTTGTGGGCCCGCTTCTACGAACTTGACACCAACAAACCCTTTGTTTGCGACCGCGACGGCATCATCAAGTACGACCTCTCCGAAATCGGTTACGAACGTCGCAACGGCTACAGTTGGTATGGCAGTTCACCTCTCAAAGCCATTGAGAAGTATGCGAAGTGGAAGTTGAAAAACAAGTGATTTTATTCGTCTTTCGGTAAATCCACCTCTCCAAAGAAATCGGATTTGTCTGTGGCGTATTTCCCAGCCTTTAAGTTTTCCCGAACGGCTACCAATGCATCGACCGTATAATCGATGTCCTCCTTGGTGTGCCGTACCGTCGGCAGGAAGCGTAGCAACAATTCGTCCTTCCGCGCGAACGGATAGACCAGGATGGGGCAGAAAATATTGTAGTTCTCGCGCAAGTCGATGACCAAGTTCAAAGCCTCGTAAATGGAGCAAGGCAAATAGATGGGAATGATGCAGGCATTGGAATTACCGGTGTTGAAATCGTTCTTCCTGAGTTTTTTCCGGAAATGGTCGGCCTTCTTGTGCAGATCCTTGATGAGCTTCGGGTGGTTTTGCAGAAAGCTAAGCCGCTTGATCACTGCGTCCACATAAATGGCCGGAAGCGCCTTGGAATGGATTTGGGAGCGGGTATGGTAGCGCAGGTAGTTCATGATGACCTCCGGACCGGCAGCAAAGCCACCAATGGAGGCGAACGCTTTTGAAAAAGAGCCCATGTAGATGTCAATGTCCTTGTTCACTCCGAAATGCTCGCCCGTGCCGGCGCCGGTATCGCCTTCAATGCCAAAACCGTCGGCATCGTTCACCAGAAGCCGGAAAGCGAATTTTTTCTTCAGTTTGACAATCTTGTCCAACTTGGCGTATTCACCGCCGGTGCCAAAAACCCCGTGTGTCACGACCAGCACGCCGCCTTGCGTTTCGTTGGCTGAAGCCACGGCCTTGACCAATTGCTTCTCCAAATTGTCCATGTCGTTGTGTTGGAACACGAAATGTTTGCCCATGTGCAGGCGAATGCCGTCCACGAGCGAGGCATGCACCTCGGCGTCATAAACAATGACGTCGTTGCGGTTGCACAACACGTCTACGATGGAGAGAAAGCCTTGATAACCGTAATTGAGCACGAACGCATCCTGCTTGCCGGTGAATTCAGCCAACAACGACTCCAATTTCTCGTGCAGGCTGGTGTGGCCGGACATCATGCGATTGCCAACCGGGTAGGAGAGGCCGTATTTGTGAACGGACTCCTCATCGGAAAGACGAATTTCTTCGTTGCTGGCAAAGCCCAAGTAATCGCTAATGTTCCAGTTCAGCACCTCGCGACCGCGGAATTTCATGCGTGGGCCGATGGGACCTTCCAACTTGGGGTAGGTGAAGTAACCATGCATCTGCCGGGCCAGTTTGGAAACAGGTTCTTCGGAAGTTCGTATTCGTTCAAAAAGGTCCACGGGATTGTTTTATAAGGAATACAAAAATACAATAATTTTTGGTCCGTGTTTCAGTTTAAGGTTTATTAAGGATTCAAAATTCTATCTTTGCAGGTACCTAATTGACAGTAACAGCCTTATGATCGAATTTGCCGCCATTTCCAAAAAACACCGTTTTTTATTGATTACCTATTTCCAATTTCTGGTTCTTGGAATTTTATTTCTAATCTTTCACAGCAACTTGGAAATCAGCTTGTTCATTAATCGGCTGAACGCGCCGTTTCTGGACTTCTTCTTTAAGTACTGGACCCTGTTCGGCACGTTTACCTTGATTGGCCCCATCATCCTGATCCAATGTTTTTTCAAATACCGCTACGCCTTGATTTCGGCCGTATCCTCCTTGATGGGTTTTTTGTTGGTGCAAATCGCCAAACGGTTTGTTTGGTACGATGCTCCACGACCCAAAGTCTTCTTTGACAAACTCCCTGACATCCATTATGTTGCAGGCATACAACTCAATGCCGCGCACAGTTTTCCTTCCGGACACACCACCGGTGCCTTTGCTTTGTTTATCGCATTGGCGCTTATGAGCAAGCGCCCGCTTTGGCAAATGATGTGTTTGATTACCGCATTGTTGGTGGGTTATTCCAGGTTGTACCTGTCCCAACATTTTGCCATCGATGTGGTGGTGGGTTCAGCCATCGGGACGGTTTCAGCCATGCTGAGTTATCATTGGTTCATCAACCTGCCAAAGAAAGGGCTCGACAAATCGCTGAAAACCCTATTCAAGCGCTCTCATTCAGAGCCTTGATGACGGATTCGATGTAGTCCAACACATCTTCCTTGCCCCTCATCTTCTCGGCTGAAGTCTGAAAGATGGGCGGCAGCTCTTCCCAGGTTTCCAGCATCTTTTCCTTAAACATCCGGACGTTCTTGCCGACCTCGGCCTGCGAAATCTTGTCCGTTTTCGTGAAGATGATGGCAAAAGGCACGCCGTTTTCGCCTAAAAATTCCAGAAAGTCCATGTCGATTTCCTGCGGTTCGTGTCTGGAGTCCAGCAGCACGAACAGACAAGCCAGCTGCTCCCGCTTGGTCACATAATCCGAAATCATCTGGTGCACGGTTTCGCGCATCGCCTTGCTAATTTTGGCGTAGCCGTAGCCTGGCAAATCCACGATGTACCAGGCTTCGTTGACCAGAAAGTGATTGATAAGCAGCGTCTTGCCTGGTTTTGAAGAAGTCTTGGCCAAATCCTTGACGCTGGTAAGCATGTTGATGAGCGACGATTTTCCAACATTAGATCGTCCGATAAAGGCGTATTCCTGCAGGCCGTCCTCGGGACAAGCGGTGCGTTTGGAGTTGCTGATGACGAAGGTGGCGGAGTGTATGTGCATCGTTTAGGGGCGTTTCGAAGTGAACCAAAGTCCTGTAAAGGTAAGCAGACCGTTCAACATAAGCAATTCATAGCTGAAATGATAGCCGAAGGCCGCCGCGGTAAAGGCCTGCAGGCCGTAACAGAGCAGGGGAGAGGCCAGCGCGATGAGCGGAATCCAGCGGTCGTCCGCCTTGCGTTTGGTCAATAGCCCGAAGGCAAAAAGCCCTAGCAACGGACCGTAGGTGTACGAAGCAATGGTGTAGATGGCGTCAATCAAGGTCAGACTGTTGAGCGCCCTGAACAGCAAAATGAGGACCACGAACAGTATTGCCACCGTGACATGCACCAAGCGTCTAGTTTTAACGTTGTTTTCCTTTCCCAGTATGTCGATGCAAAACGACGTCGTGATGGCCGTCATGGACGAATCCGCTCCCGAGAACGTGGCTGAAACCACCCCGATGAGCAACAGCAAGATCCCGATGCCTCCTGCAAACTGACTCGTGGCCAACATGGGCAACACCGCATCCGGTGAACTTGGCAATGCAATACCTTTTTGGGTTGCAAACGCATACATCAGCGCTCCGATGACCAGAAATATCAAATTGATGGGCAAAAATGTGAACCCGTACCAATACATGTTCCGTTGCGCCTTGTCCAAATCGTGGATGGTCCGGTTTTTCTGAATCATCTCCTGATCGAGCCCCGTCATGACCAGCACAATGAAGATGCCGCTGAAGAACTGCTTGAAAAAGAACTGCTTGCTCGTCCAGTCACTGAATTCGAACATCCGCGAGTAAGGACTACCCGCCACTGTTTTCCAAATACCCCCGGCATCCAAATCAAGACCGTGGCTGAACTGTAGGAGCATCAGCACCATGGCGCCCACCATGAACAGGGTTTGCACCAGATCCGTCCAAACAATGGTTTTCGTGCCGCTCCGGAACGTATACAGCCAAATCATGGCGATAACCACCAGGGAAGTCGTGGTGAAGGAAATCCCCCAGTTCTTCAATATGAATTCGTGCAACACCAGTACCGCCACATACACCCGAGCCGACGCGCCGATGGCTTTGGACAGCAAAAAGAACCAGGCCCCCGTTTTGTACGCTTTCAGCCCGAACCGTTCTTTCAAATACACATAGATGCTGGGGGAAGTCTGCTTGTAATAGACTGGCAACAAGACTTTTGCAAGGATGATATACCCAACAAAGAACCCCATTACCGTCTGTAAATAAAGAAATCCGTTTCCGGCCACCATCCCTGGCACGGAGATGAAACTGATGCCCGAAATCGAGGAACCAATCATGCCGATGGAGACCACATACCAAGGCGCACGACGGTTCCCGGTAAAGAACGCATCGTTGCCGGACTGCTTGCCCACCCAGGCCGAAACCAGCATCAGCAGGCCGAAATAACCCAGCAGAATAAGTACTATCACCACGTTTCCCATCGTACCGCAAAGGTAACATTAATTCTTCGAACGTTTGACAAAGCGAGTTTTTGGGGCTATATTTGTGAAGAGTAAATAATGCGTAAAAATGATTCCGAACTATCCTTCCGCCCTGCTTGAAGAAGCCGTCCATGAGTTTTCCAGGTTGCCTGGCATCGGGAAGAAAACGGCTCTCAGGCTGGTGCTGCATTTGTTGCGCCAACCCGAGGAACAGGCTACCGCTTTGGGTAGTGCTGTTATCCGTTTACGCAAGGAAGTCAAGCATTGCATCCATTGCCACAACATCTCGGATTCGGATGTTTGCCCGGTTTGTTCCGATTTTCGACGAGACCACTTATTAATATGTGTGGTCGAAAACGTTCGTGAAGTGATGGCGGTGGAAGGAACATCCCAGTATCAAGGTGTGTATCACGTACTTGGAGGGCTAATCTCACCCATGGACGGTGTAGGGCCGTCCGATCTGGAAATCGAGAGCCTCGTGGAACGGGTGCGGACCGAGAAACCCGATGAAGTGCTGCTCGCGCTTTCAGCCACCATGGAAGGCGATACGACGGCCTTCTACCTGTATCGAAAACTTGCCGGCCTGCCAGTGAAAATAACCACCATCGCCCGCGGCATCGCAGTGGGTGACGAGCTGGAATACGCGGATGAAATCACGTTGGGCCGTTCCATCGTCAACCGAATTGAATTCAAAAGCTAATACCAAACATTATGGAACTCTACGAAAAACAGATACAAGCCATCGTTAAATCCCTCAAGACGGAAATGTCCATCTGGTTCGGCACATTGGCGATTTTGGCGGTCATGAGCTTTTATTTCGCCCATGACATGAAAAAATTGGAACCGAGCCTCACCATCTCGCTTCAATCGGTCCTCCTGCTGCTTTTGATGGTCGGGCTTCCAGGCGTGTTCATCTGGTTTCGAAACAAGATGGCGGCCTTATTATTGGTTTCAGACATTGAAAAAAGACTGAACAAGTACGAAACATATTCTCGGATACGTCAAGCCCTCTTTTTTGTGTTCGGCCTGCTCATTCTTTTCATGAATGTGTTCACCGTCCTGAAGGGCGCTCCGATGCTCTTGTTGGCCGTATTGGTGCTTGGCATGTTCATTCTGCCTTCCAGGGGTCGGCTCGTCATGGAAACGGGATTGGCCAAGCCGGAGGAAGTTGCGGAAAAGGATGAGGAAGACATGGGCTCCGAATAAACGTTACGACCATGGATAAATTACTTTCCAATGAACGCGTCAGCCTTCGGGCCATGGAGCCGGAAGACCTGGATGTGCTCTACCGCTGGGAAAACGACGACCGGTTGTGGGCTTTCGGCAGCACGCTGACGCCTTTTTCAAGATTTGTGCTCCGTCAATACATCGAAAACGCGTCACAGGACCTGTTCGAAGTCAAGCAACTTCGCCTCATGATTGTGGAAGCGACCACCGACACTCCGATTGGAACCATCGACCTCTACGATTTCGATCCTTTCCATCTGCGTGCAGGCATCGGCATCCTTATCGATTCGGATCATCAGAAGCAAGGTTTCGCTCGAGAGGCGTTGACCTTATTAAAAGGCTACGCATTCAGATTCTTGAAGATGAATCAATTGTACGCCTTCATCCCCGCCATGAACGTTGGCAGCCAGCATTTGTTCCGTCGCTGCGGTTTTACCGAATCGGGATTGCTCCGCAAATGGAACAAGGCTTCGGAAGGTTTGGAAGATGTGTATGTGTATCAGTGCTTTCCAGCCTAACGTTTCATTGCAAGCATGCACTTTAAAGTCCAACGGTAAAAGGCAGGATATTGCGTTTTGTAATGCTTGTCGTAATATTGCAACATGGTGTCGTAGAACCATTTTCGAGTATCTTTCCGAATCTTTTCATCCCGATTTTCCAATCCGGACTGGTATTTGTGGTGGATAAGCGTCACTTCCGGATGATAGACCACCCGATAATCGGCTTCTCGAAAGCGTTTGCACCAGTCGATGTCTTCCGCATACATGAAAAAGCGTTCGTCCAACAATCCCACGGCAGGCAGAACTTCGTTCCGCACCAGCATGGCCGCACCCGTACAGGCGTCGATGTCGTGCACGGTTTGCATCGATTGATAGGTTTGGTGGTATTGTCCGAACTTTTTGCTTCTGGGAAACATTCGCTCCAAGCCTGAAAAATAGGTGAATGCGGCCCATGGTGTAGGTTCACCTCGGTGGCAAGCCGGGTCGGTCAGCCCGGAATCCAGCCGCAGGGAAGGAGTGATGATACCGACATTGGGTTCAGCATCCATAAAGTCAATCAATTTGTCCAGGTTTGAACCGTGCGGTAAGAACTCGGTGTCACTGTTGAGCAGCATCACATAACGTGCAGGATTGTTTAGCAGCGCCAGGTTGTTGCCGTAGGCGAATCCGCCGTTCTTGTCCGAACAGATGAGCCTGACACCGCTCTGGTTTTCAACATACGCCACCGAATCGTCCGTGCTGGCATTGTCCACCACCACCACTTCCGTTTCAAAACGGGTATGTTTGAGCCAATACGTTTGGAGCGAGGGCAGGAGCCTTTCCAACCATGTTTTTCCGTTGTAGTTCAGAATGATGATGCTCAAATCCATATCAGGCTCCTTCCGTGTCAAAATCAAATTCAAAGTCGAAACCATCGTCTCCGCTTTCCGCAAAGTCGTCGATGTCTCGCCTGTCTTTTTTAGTGGGACGCCCAGTACCGCGCGCTCTTCCGGTGAATCCGTTCAGTTTGCTGAGCTCCAGCAATTCCAGTTGTTCGGCCGTGGTCACGTTTTCAAGCACTTCGGGCACCAGTTTGGCTCCGACCCTGTTCCCGGTGGCTTGCAATACTTTGAACGACCAGACGATGGGTGCCTTGCGCACCTGAATCACGTCGCCCACCTTGACCATTCTGGAGGCTTTCAGGTTGCTGCCGTTCATGCTGATGCGGCCTTTCTTGCAAGCTTCCGTGGCGATGGTCCTGGTCTTGAATACCCTGGCGGCCCAAAGCCATTTGTCGATGCGTACTTCCGCGGCCATCAGCGTTTGTTGTAATCGTTCATGGTTCGATGCAAGCCGCTCAGGCAGAAGCTTTTGGCAATGGCACCTGCGGTCGTGATGCGTTCCGGCAGCGTTTCCAACTGTTCTGGCGACCAACCGCTCAGCACATAATCAATTTGATAGCCCTTGGGGAAATCGTTTCCGATGCCGAACCGGAGCCTTGCATATTTTTTGGTGCCCAATGTTTCCTGGATGTGGTTCAGCCCGTTGTGACCGGCATCTCCTCCGTCCCCGCGCAAACGCAGGCTGCCGAAAGGCAATGCCAGATCGTCTACGATGACCAGTACGTTCTCCAATGGTATCTTTTTGGCCTGCATCCAGTATCGGATGGCATTCCCACTCAAATTCATAAAGGTAGAAGGCTTCAGCAATATCATCACGTGGTTTTTCACTTTCACTTCGGCAATGGCACCGTAGCGTTCCGTCGTGAACTTCGCTCCGGCATCCGTCGCCAAATCGTCCACCACGTCGAACCCGATGTTGTGCTTCGTGTGTGCATATTCCTCACCTATATTACCCAGCCCCACAATCAAAAAATTCATTCCTTCAAAATTTTACACAAATCTACAAAAAAGGGATCAAAATTCTTTCGAATCCCGATCCCTCCATTATTTGCAAGTTAAAATTTAAAAATGGGTTGAAATACAAGGCGCTTTTTGCGAGCTTCCCGTAGCGTACTTTGGTGCTTGAGGATAAGCGAGTGAAAAGCAACGCAGTAGTTCGAGCCAGTTTTAGATTTTACTTTTTATCCTTAGCGGCTGCGGCTGCTAGACCACGAGCAACACGAGTCAACTTGACGGCACAAACTACAGATTGCTTGTTGGTGACGACTTCCAGCTTGTCGAAACTCAAAGCTCCAACCTGCATGGTTTTGCCCAAGCCCAGATTGGTAACGTCGATGTTCAACGATTCGGGGATGTCGGTGTAAACTGCCTTGATTTTGAGTTTGCGGAGCTCTTGGCTCAACTTGCCACCATTCTTGACACCTTCGGCCAAACCGTTCAAACGAACGGGAACGTCCATCAGGATGGGTTTGATTTCGGATACTTCGTAGAAGTCCAAGTGCAGGGTGGTGTCCTTAACCGGGTGGAACTGAGCATCTTTCAGGATGCTCTTGTATGTTTTGTCGCCAAGGGTCAGCTCAACGAGGAAAATTTCGGGGGTGAAAATGAGACCGCGCAGGTCGTTGTCCATGACAGAGAAGTGAACGACTTCGCTTCCTCCATAAAGTACACAGGGTACATTACCTTCTTTACGAACAATTTTTGCAGCCTTTTTGCCGAATTCAGGTCTCGGCGTACCAGCGAGTTGATAAGTTTTCATACGGTTTGTTTTTGTGTTACTCAAAAATTTTTAGAATATTGCTTCCAAATTTTTCCCATCACACGGATGTGTCAAAAGCGGCGCGAAGGTAAGTAAAACCTCCCAATTATACAAGTCATTTGAGTAAATTGAATTTATCCAAATTGAATTTCCTTTTTGAATCTCTGAGAATCCAGAAAATAACCCCACTTATTAACGCTGCAAAAAAGCACCATACTGACGTAAGATAATATCTAAAGAACAGTGCGGTGACTAAACAAGATAAAAACATTAAAATGCCTAACAGATGCGTCCTTTGAATACTGGAAACAAAAAGAGGCGTGATAGAAGCAATTACGTATACACCAAAGGCCACAAGGCGAAGCGATTCAGGGAAATTATCGGTGTACTGAATATGGAAACCCTTAATTTCCGGGGTGACATTGAAAGTCAATAAACAAAAAGCATAATACACTGACAATGCCACTCCTAAAAGCAGTAAAACACGTAAAACCCTTTTTCTTTTTTTATGCTCTTCCATCAATAAAACTGAAAATGGAACCATTATTGGCCAGAGCACCTCCGCCATGATTAAAAATAGATAGGTAAATACTTTTTGAGCGCCAAGATATTCCGGATTTGGTAACACTAACCACAAAACACCTTCAACGATTTGTTGAATTCCAAAAAATATTGGAATACTGGCAAACACAATCTGAGAAGGTTTATGAACTTTAAGAATGGTAGCAATACCGATTGTAGAGATGATAACGCCTCCTGCAAAACTTGCTTCTGGTGAAAAACACATAGGTTTTAGTATTAGTAGGTCACTAGTGCAATTATATAAACAATGGTGTGCTTGTAATTGCTCGGCAAAGATGGAAGCTGTTTATTCTAAAAGTCCTACATAATTTTAGAAATAAGTTGTATCATTCACACATTTTCGAAATCTCCCAAATTCAACTTGATGGCAGGCTCATTGTCGGTCAAGTCAATCAGATCATTTTCAGTCAATACATTGGTCAGTTCGGAAGTGAGTGCATCTTCTTCCATGTCTGAAGCGAGTTCGGGGCTGTCGTTGTCCTGCATGTAGCGGATCACATCAATCAAGGCTTCCGTAAATTTGGACAGGTCCTCCCGGTATAAAAAAATCTTATGTTTCTCGTAGGAGACATCCGGATTTTCAGGATCCCCGGTCACTTTTTTCTTGCTTTCAGTCAATGAAAGATACAGATCCTCATTTCTGCTGCGCTTCACATCCAGGTAGTAAATGCGTTTGCCTGCCTTGACCGTACGGCTGTAGGCGATTTCTTTCTCACGGTGTTCCTGATCTTCTTTTCTGAAATATTCCATAAATGATTTCTTAGTATTCCCCTGTTTAAACATTTCAAAGTACAGCATTTTATTCCGAACAATCAACGCTCCGTACGGTTTTTTATCGTACTTTTGCACCTTAATCAGTAGTTCCTTCAAATATGATCAACCGCGCACTCATACGCATCAAGGTGGTTCAAATGGTTTACGCTTACTATCAGAGCGACTCCAAAGACCTGGCCAAGGCTGAAAAAGAATTCTTTCACAGCATCGAAAAGGCCGCAGACCTATATCACTACCTCCTGCAGCTGATTCTAGCCGAGACCGATTACGCGTTCCAGCGTTTGGACGCCGCCCGTAACAAGTACATTCCCACCGAGGAGGAAAAAAATCCGAACACTCGTTTCGTAGACAATGCCTTCGTGGCCCAACTGGCCAAGAACAATGCGCTCAAGACCTATCTGAACAATACGAAGATGTCTTGGGTCAACAACGATGCGTTTGTCAAGAATGTATACGACAGCATATTGGCCAGCGATTTCTACGTTGAATACATGAACGCGGCTGAAACCAGCTATGAAGCGGATCAGGAACTTTGGCGGAAGATATTCAAGAGTATCCTGCAAAAGAGCGAGGAACTTTGCGACGTGCTGGAGGAACAGAACATTTATTGGAACGACGACCTGGACATTATCCTGACGTTCGTGATGAAGACCATCAAACGTTTCAAACCCGAAAATGGTGCGAACCAAGAACTTTTGCCCATGTTCAAGGACGATGAGGACCGTAAGTTCGCTTCCGACTTGTTCTGCGCTACCATCCGAAACCGCGAGAAATACCGCAACCTCATCGACGAAGCGGTCAAAAACTGGGAAATCGAACGCCTGGCCATGATGGACTTGCTCATTTTACAAGTCGCTTTGGCTGAAATTCTTGAAATAGAAGGTGTTCCGGTAAATGTTAGTCTGAATGAATACATTGACATTGCCAAATCATACAGTACTCAGAAGAGCGGTACCTTCGTCAATGGCACGCTCGATCACATTGTGACTGAACTCCGCAAAGAAAACAAGCTGTTCAAGTCATGACCCTTTACTATTTCCGAAAATAATGTATATTTGCACAGTACCTTTTAAACTATAAACAAAATGACTTTAGCTACCATTTTCTTGCAAGTTGCCGCCGCAGCTGGTGCCGGACAAAGTTCCATGATGAGCATGTTGCTCCCGATGCTCCTGATTTTCGTAGTATTCTATTTCTTTATGATTCGTCCGCAAAACAAAAAGCAGAAAGAAATCCAGAAAGCTCGTGCCGCCCTCAAAACCGGTGATAAAGTGGTTACCTCAGGTGGCATCTACGGTAAGATCAAAGATGTCAAGGACGACTCCTTCATCATTGAAATCTCCGAAAACGTGCGCATCCGTGTGGAAAAATCCGCCGTATTCGCTGCCGCTGCCGAAGCAGTTGCTGTCGAAGAAAAGAAATAAAAAACCTGCATTGTGGAAGACTCTCAACGTAAACCGGGGTTTCTGCAACCAATGAACAAAAAAATCCGGACGCTCTATAAACATCCGTTTAGTAGGGAGTTCCGGATTTTTTTGATTTTTCTCGTAATTTCCTGTTTCTTCTGGCTGCTCCAGAGTCTTCAGGAAGTACGGGAGGTTGAAATGCGTGTCCCGGTCATTTACAATGAGTTGCCGCCTCGCATCGCCATAACCAACGAACTCCCTTCCTATGTTTTCGTCACCATACGCGACAAAGGCACCAATCTCTATTACTATTACCGACATCGCAAAGGCCTGACCATCAGGCTCAATGTCTTGGATTATTACCACAAGGAAGACATCGGAAAAATTCCTTCTTCGGCCATTGAATCGCTCTTGCGCGACAAACTGATGTCCTCCACACAACTCATACGGATCGCTCCGGACTTCATCCCCGTGTTCTTCGCTCCGAAAAAAGCCAAGAGCATCCCCGTTCATTTGGTTTCCAACCTTAATTTCGCCGCCCAGCACATGCTGGCCGACACCCCGTACATCCATCCGACAACCGTGGAAGTTTTCGCACCTGCAAGCATCCTTCGAAGCATCAAGCAAGTGGACACCGAAGTCCTCAACATCGAGGAACTCAAGGATACGGCGTTGGTCACGGTCAGACTCAAACCCATCAAAGGTGCCCGCTATTCCGTCAGCACGGTCGAAGTAAGGCTTTGTGTGGAAGAATTCACCGAACGCACTTTCTCTATCCCTGTCGAAGGCGTCAATTTCCCCGCAGGACACACGCTTCTTTCTTTTCCACCAACGATCAATGTCCGATTCTTTATTGGACTTTCCGAATACAACAAAATCAAAGCCTCCGATTTTCAAGCCGTTGTCGATTACAAAGACTTGTTCTCCTCCAAAGACGATGTTTGTAAAGTGCGTCTGGTCAAACGCCCAGATGTCGTCCAGAACATCCGTATCCTGCCTGAATCGGTGGAATGCCTTTCCGAAAAGAACCCATGAAGATAGTCGGACTAACCGGTGGTATCGGAAGTGGCAAATCAACTGTTGCCCACTTGTTGCAGGTCTACGGTATTCCTGTCTACGATTCGGACAGCCGTTCCAAGATGCTTTGCCAGACGGATAAGGAGTTGATATTCAGCCTTAAACTACTTTTTGGAGAACAGGTATATTTGTCCGACGGCAGCTTGAACCGTCCTTTCATGGCCAAAGCCCTTTTTGACGACAAAGCCTTGCTTCAGGCTTCGAACAGCCTGATTCACCCGGTGGTCGGCCGAGATTTCACAACTTGGGCCGAACATCAAGACGCTCCCTTTGCCGTTCAGGAAACTGCCATCCTTTTCGAAGCCGGCCTTGAAGAACGGTACGACGCCATCATCTGCATATCGGCTCCCGAAACACTCCGACTGGAACGGACTTGCAACCGAAGCGGCCTTCCAAAACAAGACGTTCTTGCCCGCATGCGCAACCAACTTTCGGAAGAGGAACGCATTCGCCGCTCCGATTTCGTGCTGGTCAACGATGAAATCACACCATTGATTCCGCAATTGGAAGTCCTTATGAAAAAAATTCGTTAATTTCGCATCCAATATTAAACTGCTCCTCTATGTTGAAAACAATCGTCGCCATTTCTGGCAAACCTGGATTATACAAAGTCCTTTCCCAAGGGAAAAACATGCTTATTGTCGAAAACCTGACCGATGGCAAGCGCATTCCTGCCCATTCCTCTGAAAAAGTGGTTTCCTTGGGTGATATTTCCATGTTTACCGAAGGTGAAGACAAGCCTTTGCACGAAATTCTGGAAGCCATCAAGGTCAAGGAAAATGGCGCCAAGGCCAGCATCGACCCGAAATCCGACAACAATGCCCTTCGAGGCTATTTCGCGCTAATCGTGCCCGATTACGACCGTGACCGTGTCTATCCCACCGATATCCGCAAACTGATTCAGTGGTACAACCTGCTCACCGAAACCGGCAACACGGATTTCACACCGAAGGAAGTCGCTGAAGACGCAAAAGAAGAAGCACCAGCCGAAGCATAATACAGACCAATGGCCGCAGAACACGAAATCATCTTGGTCACCATCACCGGTGAGGACCGTCCAGGCGTCACCACGGCCATGACCGAAGTCCTGGGTCGCTATGGTGCTGAAATCCTTGATATTGGCCAAGCCGACATTCATCACAGCCTTTCGCTGGGCATTCTGTTCCGCATGCACAACCGCTTGCATTCCGGCGATGCCATCAAAGACTTACTCTTCAAAGCCTCCGAGATGGATGTGCGCATCAAGTTCACACCCATTACCGACGAACGCTACATCAATTGGGTCAACCGACAGGGTCAAGGTAGATTTATTGTTACTTTGCTTGGCAAAGTGCTAACTGCCAATCAGGTTAGCCACGTCACTCGAGTTCTGGCCGACGAAAAGCTGAACATCGACTTCATCAAACGACTTACCGGTCGTACGCCTTTATTTAATGAGTACGATGGCTTGCGTTCCTGCATCGAACTTTCCGTTCGTGGGGAACTGAGCAACCGCAATGCCATACAGAAGCAGCTCGTATCCCTTTCAGCAGAACTGGACGTGGACATTTCATTCCAAGAAGACAACATGTTCCGTCGCAACCGTCGCCTCATTTGTTTCGATATGGATTCCACACTCATCAAGACCGAAGTCATTGACGAACTCGCTGACAGGGCTGGAGTAGGGGAACAAGTTCGGGCCATCACCGAATCGGCCATGCGAGGTGAAATTGATTTCCACGAAAGCTTCACGCAACGCGTAGCTCTGCTTAAGGGCCTTGATACCTCTGTTCTAAGAGAAATCGCCGAAAACCTCCCAATTATGGAAGGTGCGGACAAATTGATGTCCATACTCAAACAATGCGGCTTCAAGATTGCCATCTTATCCGGTGGGTTCACCTATTTCGGCGAAGTACTCAAAAAACGTTTCGGTGCCGATTACGTCTATGCCAATGAGTTGGAAATCCAGGACGGAAAACTGACCGGAAACTACATTGGAGACGTGGTTGACGGTAAACGCAAAGCAGAACTCCTACGCCTCATTGCCCAAGTAGAACACATTGATCTCCAGCAAACCATAGCCGTGGGCGACGGTGCCAACGACTTGCCCATGATCAATTTGGCAGGTTTGGGCATTGCATTTCATGCCAAACCCAAAGTCAAGGAAAGCGCGGGTCAATCCATTTCGACCATCGGTCTGGACGGTATCCTCTATTTTCTTGGGTTCCGGGACATTCACATTGACAACCGATTTTAAACTTTAAAAAAACTGCTTCTCATGAACGAAGAAGAATTTCTCCCTTACGACGACGATGAAGCCATCAAGTTCATCCGCAACCAGATTCCTCAGGAATTGAAAGAAAAATTCAGCGACGACGACCTGAATTACCTCATTGACCTCATTTACGAGTTTTACGAAGAAAAAGGCTTCCTCGACGACAACGACACCGAAGTGGACATCGATTTGGACGAACTCACCGCTTACGTGGTCAAACAATCCAAGAAAGACAAGGTCGGCGTGTACACGGAGGAAGAAATTTCTTTTGTAGTAGATGCTGAAATCGCCTATTGCGACTCGTTGGGCGTTTTCGAATAAGCTCTTAGCCATATGAAAAAAGGGTCCGTTCAAATTTGAGCGGACCCTTTTTCTATTTGATAAGCATCGGTTTAAGCGTGTTTTGCCTTCAATGCCGCGTAGATTTCCTGTTCGATTTGGTCAGCCAGTTCCGGGTTCTGTTTCATCACGTCCTTGGCGGCTTCACGGCCCTGACCAATCTTGGTTTCGCCGTAGCTGTACCAGGATCCGCTTTTCTTGATGATGCCCAGGTCGGAACCCATGTCGATGATTTCACCCGACTTGGAGATGCCTTCGCCGTACATGATGTCGAATTCAGCCTTGCGGAAGGGGGGAGCCACTTTGTTTTTGACCACTTTGACGCGGGTCTGGTTGCCGGTTGCTTCTTCACCGTCCTTGATTTGACCGATGCGACGGATGTCTAGGCGGACAGAGGCGTAGAACTTCAGGGCGTTGCCACCAGTGGTGGTTTCGGGATTGCCGAACATCACGCCGATTTTTTCGCGCAACTGGTTGATGAAGATGCAAGTGGTGTTGGTCTTGCTGATGGCTGCTGTCAACTTGCGGAGGGCCTGTGACATCAAACGAGCTTGCAGACCGACTTTGGAGTCGCCCATGTCGCCTTCCAACTCAGCCTTGGGGGTCAAGGCGGCTACGGAGTCGATGACCAGGATGTCGATGGCGGAGGAACGAATCAAGGATTCGGCAATTTCCAAAGCCTGTTCGCCGTTGTCCGGTTGTGAAATCCAAAGGTTGCCAACGTCAACGCCCAATTTTTCAGCGTAGAAACGGTCAAAAGCGTGTTCAGCATCGATAAAGGCAGCGATACCGCCTGCTTTTTGTGCTTCGGCGATGGCGTGGATGGCCAAGGTGGTTTTACCGGACGATTCCGGGCCGTAGATTTCGATGACACGACCGCGGGGGAAACCGCCCACACCCAGTGCCACGTTCAAGGCGATGGATCCGCTGGAGATGACGGCGATGTCTTCGATGGCTTCGTCACCGAGTTTCATGATGGAACCCTTGCCGTAGCTTTTCTCGATTTTTTCCATTGCCGCTTGTAGCGCTTTCAGTTTGTCACTGGTCGGAGCGATTGGGGCACTTGCTTCTTCTTTTTTTGCCATTTTATGATGATTTTTTTGATTTTTGTTGTAAACTCAAAGATAAACGAAATTCCGAAAACCCCGTAATATATTTCTGTTAAATATTAATAAAATATTAATAAAACTATAATTCCAAGTCTATGTTGAAATATTCATACCAAGGCAGACCATTTTCGGCCAACGCCTTCAGGAAAGGATCCGGATTAAATTCCTCGACATTCCAAACGCCCGGTTTTTTCCACAAGCCTTGAAAAAACATCATCGCACCGCACATAGCCGGTACACCGGTTGTATAGCTTACGCCTTGCGCGCCGGTTTCCTTGTAGGCTGCTTCGTGGCTGCAATTGTTGTACACCGCATAGGTAAGTTCCTTGCCGTCCTTGATGCCACGAATGCGGCAACCAATGGAGGTCTGGCCGGTATAGTTCTCACCCAGCTCACCGGGATCGGGCAATACGGCTTTGAGGAACTGGATGGGCACGATTTCCATACCATTATATATAATTGGATCAATTCTAGCCATGCCGATGTTCTGGATTACTCGCAAATGCGTGAGGTATTCCTGTCCGAAGGTCATCCAGAAACGAGCGCGCTTCAGGGTGGGGAAATGCTTGACCAGCGATTCCAGCTCTTCGTGGAAAATCACATATGATTCTTTAGGCCCAACTTCCGGGTAGGTGAGGGGCATGTGGATTTCATGCGGCTCGGTGATGACCCATTGGCCATTCTCCCAATACTTGCCCTTTTGAGTCACCTCGCGGATGTTGATTTCGGGGTTGAAGTTGGTGGCAAAAGCCTTGTGATGGTCGCCAGCGTTGCAGTCAACGATGTCGAGGTACTGGATTTCGTCGAAGTGGTGCTTGGCGGCATACGCGGTCCAAACGCCAGTTACGCCCGGGTCGAACCCGCAACCGAGAATGGCCGTGAGCCCTGCCTCTTCAAAGCGTTTCTGGTATGCCCATTGCCAGGAATATTCGAAATGGGCCTCGTCCTTGGGCTCGTAATTGGCCGTGTCCAGGTAGTTCACGCCACAGGCCAGACAGGCATCCATGATGGTGAGGTCCTGATACGGCAGCGCCACGTTAATGACCAATTCTGGTTTCTCCGCATTCAACAGCGCGATGAGTTGCTGCACTTCGTCCGCATCCACCTGAGCGGTACGAATACGGCCTCCACCCACGGCTTCAGCTATAACGTCGCATTTGGATTTGGTCCGGCTGGCCAATACGATTTCTGTGAACACTTCCGGATGCTGCGCCAGTTTGTGGGCCACCACGGTCCCGACGCCGCCGGCGCCGATTTGGAGTACTTTTCCCATTTTTAGGTTTTTTTTATTTGAAACACAAAGGTAGGAAATTGGCAAAATTAATCCCTATCTTTGCGGAGAATTTTAGGGGTGTCCCAACGTATTGGGGCTGAGATAATACCCTTTGAACCGGATGTAGATAATCCTACCGTCGGGAAAAAGACCTGCACTGCCGTGCTCCTTCTCACAATCCCCTTTTTATTGTTTCACGGAAATCCCGATAAGCTTCGGCTTCTGCGTTTCGCTTATTCGCCAAAATCCTCATTTACGTACAGTAAACTCCGGTTTTGGCTCATTCGCAAGCCTTGAACCCGAAACTTCTGGAAATTTCCATAAATGTATGAAAACATGAAAAGGTTTTTTTTATGCCTGGTGGCGGCTTCAGCCATTGTTTCCAACAATTCTTTAATGGCTGAAATCGATGCCAAAGACAGTCTGCGCAACCTGCAGCTCGAAGACGTGTTCATCATCGGCAACCACGCCGGCCAGCAAACGCCGGTGGCCCAGACCAACCTGGAGGGCAAGCAAATCCAGGCCCTGACCCTCGCCAACAACATTCCGTATGTGCTGTGGATGACGCCTTCCCTAGTGGCCACAAGCGAAAATGGTACCGCCTCGGGCAACACCTACATGCGCATTCGAGGCACGGACGCCAGCCGCATCAACGTGACGCTCAACGGTATACCCTTGAATAACCCTGAGTCGCAGGATGTGTTCTGGGTGGACGTGCCCGACATGGCCTCCTCGTTGCAGACCATTCAGGTGCAGCGTGGGGTAGGGACTTCGACCAACGGTGCCGGAGCATTCGGAGCCAGCATCAACATGACCACCCGAGTGCCCGGCATGAAACCGTATTTGGAATCGGCCACGACGGTGGGCAGCTACGGCACGTTTCAGGAAAACATCGCTGTAGGAACCGGTATCATAAAGGGCTATAGTTTTGACCTACGTTATTCCAAGTTGAACTCGGACGGCTACATCCGAAATGGTTGGTGCGACCATGAATCGCTGTTCGCCTCCTTCGCCAAACGGTTCAGCAAAGGCGCTTTCCGGTTCAATTACATTTATGGCAAGGAGCAGACCGGCATTACTTGGGAAGGCATTTCGCAGGATAAATTCAATACGGACCCAACCTACAATCCTGCAGGTTTGAAACCCGACGGCAGCTATTACGACAATCAAAGCGACAACTATTGGCAGCATCATTTTCAGTTCTTTTACACTCAGGAACTTACGGATAATTTGCTGTTGAGCGCCGGTATCAATTACACCAACGGCTACGGCTATTACGAGGAATATAAAATGGGCAAAAGTTTTGCCGATATGGGCTTGGCGAACCAGACGGTCGGTGGAACCACGTACGACGCTTCCGACCTGATTCGCCGCAAGAACATGTCCAATGGATTCCACACGGGCAACCTCAACCTGCAGTACAAAAAGGGTGGCCTAAGCATCCAAAGCGGCGCCATGTACACTTTTTACGACGGTGACCATTATGCGCGTTTAAAGTGGGTGGAACACAACGCGAACATCCCCGCCAACTACGAGTGGGTGCGCAACAACGCCAAAAAAACAGACGCCAACATTTTCACCAAGGCTGAATACGACCTTGGAAATGGTCTGAACACTTATGTGGACCTGCAATACCGGTATGTGGATTACAAACTGAGTGGTTTGGACGATGACGACATGGTGGAAATGACGCAGCACCGCACTTGGAATTTCTTCAACCCCAAAGCCGGCGTTTTCTACGAAATCAGTCCCGAGCAGAAGGTGTTCGCTTCCGTGGCCGTGGCCAACCGCGAGCCGGCGCGGGCCGACATCAAGGATGCGCGGAAGGTAGGCAGCACGGCGGACATCAAAGCGGAGCGGCTCACCGACTTCGAGTTCGGCTATACCTATGATAATAAGGTGTGGATGGCTTCGGCCAATGTGTATTACATGGGTTATAAGGATCAATTGGTGCCCACGGGTAAGCTCAACGATGTGGGCTATGTGCTTATGAGCAACGTGGCCAAGAGTTACCGCACCGGCATTGAACTGCAGGCCGGATACAAGCCCTGCAAATGCCTGCAGATCGACGCCAACACGACTTTGAGCCGCAACCGCATCGTGGACTATACCGCTTGGTACGAAACCTACGACAACAGCTCCAATTGGGGTTCAGCCACACAAATTTCTCACTATTTCAAGGAGATTAAGTTGCCGAATTCGCCGGAGATCATCGCCGCGTTGAGCGTGAGTTACCTGCCGGTGGAAAAGGTTCGATTGAATGTGATCACCAAATACGTTGACCAGCAGTACTATACCAACACGCAGAACGAGGATTTGAAGTTGCCGGCCTACAACCAGACGGATTGCTCGGCCAATTACGAGTTTCGGCTGTTGCGCCGTGCGGATGCCAGCATCGGAGTGTTCGTCAACAACGTGTTCAGCAAAAAATATGCCTGCAACGCGTGGGGGTATGAGGCACATTTCGCAAATGGCGACCCCACGTACACCGAAAAGGGTTTGTATGTGGTGGCACCTAGGAATTATTTGGCTAAATTTACCGTCAAATTTTAAAACCTTATGCAAGCATTGATTCTGGCTGACGGAGCCTTTCCGACCACGAAGAAACATCAAGAACTGTTGCGGCATGCCGAAAATATCGTCGTTTGCGATGGTGCCGTGTGTAAGCTCCTCGATTTCGGTCGGGAACCCGTCGCCATTGTCGGTGACATGGACAGCATTTCTCCGGAGCTGAAGGCGCAATTTGCGGATCGCATCCATTGGGTGGCCGAGCAGGAAACCAACGATCTCACCAAAGCTGTGAACTACTGCGTGGAGCACGGCTTTGACGAGCTCGCCATCTTGGGCGCCACGGGACTGCGGGAGGACCATACCTTGGGAAACATCGCGCTGTTGGCCGATTACGCAACCAAAGTGAAAACTGTCTGCCTGCTTACCGATTACGGCCGCATTGATGCTTTCCACTCTGGCATTAGTGTGGACGAATACAACGAACCCGGCTTGGACGCTATGGCGCCCGAAGTTTGCGCCACCCTCAACGGCAATTATACCGTCGCCCGTTTCCAAAGCTTTGCAGGCCAGCAAGTTTCCATCTTCGCATTGACGCCAGACGCTCAAATTTCCTCCTTGGGACTTAAATATCCGTTGGAAAACCTACAATTGACCTCTTGGTGGCAAGGCACGCTCAACGAAGCGTCGGGCGAGCAATTTTCGCTTTCCATCGACCAAGGCATACTGTTGGTGTATCGGCTCGATCAGTAAAATTCGGCCCTTCCCGCCAAAGATTTTGCAGGATTCGAATCTATTCTTATTTTTACGGCATGCCTGCACTCAATACCAACCGATTCAAACAAAGGGAGTTCCTCGTTTACGGCCTTATTTGGCTCACCGTCTACTTGGTTCCCTTTTTCCACGACCGTGTTTTCGACGCCGTGGTCTGGTCTAAATTGTGGGCCGATTGGGTCATTGTAACTGGGTTCATGTTCATGTTTTTCCTGAACATTTATGTGCTGGTTCCTTACTTGTTTTTCAAGAAGCGATACCTTATTTACGCCGCCTCCACGCTGATCATCGCAGCGGCCCTGGTATTCTCCTCGCTTGACCTGAGCCAAAAAGTCAATCCACCCAAAGCCGCAGAGATGCCGCCCATGGAAATCGGGCCGGACATGCCGCCCATGGAGCTGGGGCACGACATGCCAGCCAACGTCGGATTCAGGCCCACCTCCGACCAGGTTGGGAACTCCACCCTGTGGAACTACCTCGAAATCTTCCTCATCTCCGTACTCATCATCGCAGCCAGCACCTCCTACAAACTTTTCCTGCGTTGGATCAATGAGGAGCGGAAAAACGAGTCCCTCGAAAACGAACGGCTTAAAAGTGAACTCACCCTGCTGCGTTTGCAAGTGAGCCCGCATTTTTTGATGAACACGCTCAACAACATCTACGCGCTCATCGTCGTTGATCAGGAGCGGGCAGGGGATGCCGTCATCCGGCTTTCCACGCTGATGCGCTACCTGCTTTACGACACCCGCGCCGGCAAAACCACCTTGCCCAAAGAACTGGAGTTCATCGAAAGTTACTTCATGCTCATGAAGCTGCGCTACCCCAAAAATGTGGATCTCAAGATCGAGATGCCCACCACCATTCCCGATATTCCCATTCCAGCCATGTTGTTCATCTCGTTTCTTGAAAATGCCTTCAAGCACGGCGTTAGTTACGAAAGCAAATCCTTTGTACACTTCAAGATGAGCACCGAAGACGACCGTTTGCACTGCTTCATCCAAAACAGCGTTCATCCCAAAAAAATCAAGTCCAATGACCATTATTCCGGTATTGGACTCACCAACATTCGCCACAGCTTGGACCTTTTGTACCCCGACCGGTATGAACTGGACATCCAACAAACGGAGGCTGCCTTCACCGTTTCGCTATCCATACCATTATGAAAATCAGATGTATAGCAATTGATGATGAGCCCTTGGCCTTGCAGCAGATTGGCGGCTACATTCGGAAGACACCCTTCTTGGAGCTGACCGGTCTGTTTGAAAGCGCCTTTCAAGCCCTGGATTTCTTGGCCTCCAACCAAGTGGACCTGATGTTTTTGGACATCAACATGCCCGACTTCAACGGCTTGGATTTTGCCAAATCGCTCACCAACAAGCCAAAAATAATCTTGACCACCGCTTACAGCGAGTATGCGTTGGAAGGTTTCCGCATCGACGCATTGGACTACTTGCTCAAACCGATACCCTATCCCGTTTTTCTCAAATCGGTCAACAAAGCCAAGGAATGGTTCTCCGTCAAAACGGAAAACGAGCCTGAACCAGAACTGTTTGTGAAGTCCGAAGGCAAGATCGTCAAGATCCGCATCGCCGACATCCTGTATGTGGAAAGCGCCAACGAATACATCCGCATCAACCTCGACAACAAGGACGTGGTGACCACTCTAAAACGCCTCAAGGAATTCGAAGAGGAATTACCGGCTGAACGCTTTCTTCGAATTCATCGCTCCTTTATTGTGCACACCGGCAAAATCAAGGCAGTGGAACGTTTCAAAGTGATTTTGAACAACAATCAAACCGTGCCTGTCGGCGAACTCTACCGGGAGCATTTTCAGGAATTCGTCGAAAAATCCTTTCGAATTTAATTTTTACGAAGCCCTCCACAAACTTTCTGCTGAAAAAAAGAGGGTTTTTACTGAACAAACACCGATAAATATCCCCCGTTTACCTATTTTTGACTAGCTTAACCGGGTTATGGGATGAAAAGACACCTCCTTGTATTTTTCTTTGTTTCAATTAGTTGGTTCATTGTGAAGGCTCAAACTTCGCAGACCATTTCCTTGACCAAAGCAGGAACCCTCAGCAGCCAAATCACCGATGCCCAAGCTTCCGCACTTTTATCCCTAACACTCAGTGGAACTATCGACGCACGCGACATCGCTTGCATCCGCGACCGTTTACGGGCACTCACTAGCCTTGACCTAACGGGTTCAGCTATAGTAGCTTATACTGGAACGGACGGTACCGACACCGGCGTTCAGACCACATATCCGGCCAACGAACTGCCCCGGTACGCCTTCTACAATCCGTACAAGAAGACGTACATGTACACCCTGACTACCCTGAAGTTCCCTTCAACACTGGTTTCCATCGGGTATCTCGCCTGTTATTTCTGCTGGAACTTGGCAGGTCAGATTTCCATCCCATCCACCGTCAAGAACATCACCGACTACGCCTTTTACGGTTGCTATCAGCTCACCGCCTTTTCCGTTTCCACCTCCAACACTCGGTATTCGGCCTCAAACGGCGTGTTGTTCAGCAAGAACCAAGATACTTTGTTTTTATTTCCGAACGCTAAAGTCGCCACCTATGCGATCCCGTCCACCGTCAAGCACATCTACAAGTCGGCCTTTGAAAATGCTTGGGCCATGACCGGACTGAGCATCCCAACATCCGTACTTTCGGTCGGAACGTATGGTTTTTGCAATTGCTCGGGCGTGATGGGGAATCTGACCCTGCCCGAATCCATGCTTTACATTGACAACGGTGCCTTCCGTAGCTGCAGCAACCTTACCGGAACCGTCACCATTCCCTCGACCATGAAAGATCTTGGGAATTATTGCTTTTTTGAGTGCAATAACGTGCAATCCTTTACCGTAAGCGGCTCCAACGCGAATTACGCGTCCAGCAATGGTGCCCTGTACAGCAAGAAAATCGACACGCTGTTCATTTGCCCCGCTAAAAAAACAGGGACGTTCATCATCCCTTCCACCGTCCGGCTCATCGGCAGTCACGCCTTTTACAAATGCACCGCGCTTACGGGCAACCTGCAGATTCCCAAGCTGGTTGATTACATCGGCTACTACTGCTTTTGGGGCTGCGACAACCTTTCCACTTATTCTGTGGAGACCGGAAACGCCTATTTTACTTCCGACAACGGTAGCCTCTACAGTTTGAGCAAGGATCGGCTTATTGCCTGTCCGGGCTTGAAAACGGGCAGCTTCACCATTCCCGAAACCGTACGCTCCATTGACCCGAACGCCTTCAACAATTGCACGCAGCTCACCGGTATCCTGAATATTCCGGCGGCTGTGACCTTTATTGGAGACTATGCCTTTTACGGTTGCAGTTCGCTGTCGGGGTTCACGGTTTCAGCCACTAATTCCGAATATGCCGCTCAAGACGGCCTCCTGTACAGCAAACCGTTGGACACCCTGCTGGTTTGCCCACTCAGCAAATCCGGCATCCTGACATTGCCATACGGCGTAAAAAGCCTTGGGCACTCCGCCATGGAGGGCTGTTCGAACCTCACTTCCGTCATTTTGCCTTTGTCACTGACTGAAATCGGCAATTACGCCTTCCACTCCTGTACTAGCCTGCAAACCATCGAGATACCGTCCTCTGTCGATAAATTCGGCATATCGGTCTTTTACAAATGTGCCGCTCTGACGGAATTGGCCATCGGAAAATCAGTTCCGCCATTCATCGACTATTATTTTCTGGAAGGTGTGGACAAAACGACCTGCAAACTGGTCGTTCCCATTTCAGCCACGGCAACGTATGCCAAGGCTCCCTACTGGGAAGCGTTCACCAAAGTGGGCGAAAAGGTGTTCACCGATATTCAAAGCATGCTGGCCAACCGGTTCAGAACCTACCGTCAAGGCCAAGAATGGGTGGCCGACGGATTGACGCCGGGCAACATGCTTGAAATCGTCGGGTTGAACGGCAGGTTGGTTTTTAGAAACAAGATCACCGGTGAACGCATGGGACTCCCTTTGCCCGAAGATGGCATCTACCTGATTCACACGGGAAATCAAACCGAAAAAGTGGTGGAAACAGGTTTTCACTGAAATAATAAACCTGTTCACTGAAAGTCGATACAGAACAAAAATGAATGAATTACTTTAGATTTCGAAATAAAAAATGAAAGTCAAAAAGAACATAGCGACCAGCGAGGAAGGATTCATTTTCAACCCGTCCACAGGCGATTCTTTTTCAACCAACAACATTGGAACGGAAATCATCCTGGCGCTGAAGCAAGATAAAACGGTCTCTGAAATTGTTCAGGAAATGTGCGGCAAATACGATGTGGAACCCACCTTGTTCGAACGCGACCTGGACGAATTCATGACCTTGTTGAAAGAGTTCAACATACTGGAACAAGGATGAAGAAACTGGTTATCGGAGTGACGGCACTCAATGCGGTGGACAGCCCAGGTCCGGGTGTCGCCGTGATTCGAGCGATCCGCGAAAGTAAAGACTTCGAGGTTCGAATCATCGGATTGGCCTACGAAGCGATGGAACCAGGACTTTACATGCACGATTTGGTCGACAAGACCTATCAGATACCGTATCCGTCCGGCGGGACGGAGCCGTTGATGGCAAGGCTCGAATACATTCAGGAAAAAGAAAACATGGACTTGATCATTCCGAATTTCGATGCGGAATTGTTCAATTTCATCAAGTTGCAGGACAAACTGTTGGCCATGGGCATCCGTACCTTCCTTCCGGACCTTGACCAACTGGAATCCAGGGACAAGATGAAGCTGGCCGGTTTCGGAAAGAAAAACGGTTTTTTGATTCCCGAAGAACATTACCTCCACGAGCACATCGAATTGAAACGAATGGAATCGGATTTGAAATATCCGGTCGTGGTCAAAGGAAAATACTACGACGCCATCGTGGCCAATTCGTTCGACCAAGTGGAGAAAGCCTTTCAAAAAATTCAAGCAAAATGGGGTTTGCCCATTATTTTGCAGGAATTCATCAAGGGGACGGAAATCAATATTGCAGCTTTGGGTGACGGTGAGGGCAACACCATCAGCGTCATACCGATGCGAAAATTGTACATCACGGAAAAAGGGAAAGCCTGGGCTGGTGTAACGCTGGATGATGAGTTGCTCCTGGATTTGGGCCGCAAGTTCATCAAAGCTACGCAATGGAGGGGAGGATGTGAGTTGGAAGTGATGCTCACCAGCGCTGGCAAGCCCTTTATCTTGGAAGTGAATCCACGCTTTCCGGCATGGATTTACCTAACCGCCGCGGCAGGACAGAATCAACCCGCAGCGTTGGTCAAGATGGCCATGGGGGAGAAGCTCACGCCTTTTGAAACCTACGATGTGGGCAAGATTTTCATCCGCTATGCCTGGGACTTGGTCACCGACATTACAGAATTTCAAAAGATATCCGGAAATGGAGAATTATAATTTCAAATAACAATAAACATGAGAAAATTTACATCTTTCAATCCACTGAGACGGGCATTCATCGTTTGCCTGTTGTTGAGCACTGCTTTGATCAGCGCGTATGCCCTTCAAGGACCACCGCCCGCTCCAATGCATCCGGGTCCGGGCCCAAAGCCCCATCACCACCTCACTTCTACGAAAGATTCCCTGACACCCAGGGATACGACGCATTGGGGTGATGTGACCATCGATTTGCCCCACAACTCAGACAGCATCCGTTTGGACAGCGATTTTACCTGCACGGGCAAACTGCATCTCAAAAAAGGCGTGCTGAACCTGAACCACCACAAACTGACCTTGCACGGCGGTTGTCAGGCTGATTCCGGAACGTTGAAAACAGACTCGTTGTCCAGCATTGAAATCATCGGCAACGATTCCACCATCCGACTGCATTTCGGTCATGGACATCAACATCTGGGCAAACTGAAAGTCCACGATTGCGACACGACCGTCATTGATGGCGATGTTGTAGTTACTGACAGTACTGAACTGGTCGGCGGCATCTTGGACATTTCTGCTGCATCGTTCGATCCTCAGGGTCCGCTTACTATTCTGAACACGCTTTTGGCCGGTAACGGACAATCCTCTTTCTTCTACCATGGCAATGCCACCAGACCCGATACGCTCCGTTTTGTCGGTGCCAAGGATTCCCTGGGCATTCTCAAAATTGACCATTCCAAATTCCCACTCGTATTGGGTACCAATGTGAGAATCTGTGACTCCTTGTGCTTGGATAGCGCTAAAATCTTTATTCATAAAGGGATTCTGAACATTGGCAAGAAATGCATTCTGAAAGGATTTGACCGGACCAACTATGTCATTACCGGTGACAGCGGTGCCTTGCAACGCACAGTTCCCGCCAACGGTAAAGCATTGGAATTCCCCATCGGCACTTTGAAGCATTACGCTCCTGCCACCATCACCCAGACCAAGGGTGCCGATACTAGCGAATACCGAGTAACCGTAGCCTACGGTGTACTGACAAACGGTTTGACCGGCGACAGCCTGACCACCAAGCCTGTCATCAAAAATACGTGGCATGTGACTTGCACCTCGACATCGTTCGCATTGAACCTAAAATTGAAAGCGCCGAAAGAACTGGCCGAACTTGGGTTCAACCCCAAAAAGTGTTACATCAGCCATTATGAAAAACACCGTTGGGATTCCGTACCGCCCATTACAGCCGATACGACCGACGCTTCTGTGACGTTGACCCGAACAGGTATTACGACGCTGAGCCCATTCACCATCATGTCCGCACGCATCGCTACCAGCTTGAGTGCCACACAGGAAAACAACGTGTTGGTTTATCCGAATCCTGCCACCAACTTTGTAACCTTCTCTGCCGCAAAAACGGGTAGCAAGGTCGCCATCATTGACTTGACCGGTAGAGTCCAGCGGAACCTTACCTTGAGCGGTGATAATTCCACGGTTGATGTCACTGATTTGCCCGCCGGTTTGTATCTTTACAAAATCTATAGCGACGGCAAGGTTGCAGCTACCGGGAAACTCGCTGTAAGCAAATAACGAATTCCACTCCCAATAGTCTGCGTTCAGGGAAAACCTTTCCCTGGACGCAGCCTTGTTTATAAAGCAATTGTACTGATGGAACGCTACGAGAGACCAACCATACGCAAGATGAACACCGGACTGATGAACAAGTTCGGCACCAAGACCGAAAACGAGCCCGTGACACACATCGAAAGCGTTTCGGTGCAACATCTGCTCAGCACGTATGGCTCCCCCTTGTTCGTGCTTTCCGAAAAACAGATTCGACGGAACATTCGAAATTGTTCCCGCATTTTCAAGACGCGTTATCCCAACGTGCAGTTCGCCTGGTCCTACAAGACCAATTACCTGAATGCCGTCTGTCAAATCTTTCACCAGGAAGGATCCTGGGCTGAAGTCGTTTCCGGATTCGAGTACGACAAGGCTGTCCACAACGGCGTTCCCGGCAACAAGATCATCTTCAACGGTCCCTGCAAATCGGATGAGGAACTCCTAAAAGCCGTAAAAAACCATTCCCTCATCCACATCGACCATTACGACGAACTGTATTCGTTGATTCGTTTGAGCGAGGAACATCAGCTGAACCCGCAAGTGGCCATCCGTGTTAATATGGACACTGGCATCTACCCGAAATGGGACCGGTTTGGTTTCAATTTTGAAAACGGGCAGGCTTGGAATGCGTTGACGCGGATTTTGCATTCCGAACGCCTGCAATTGGTCGGCCTGCATTGCCACATCGGCACTTTCATGCTCACCACGAACGCCTATGAGATTGCCGCCCGAAACCTGTGTGAATTGGCCTGGGGCGTCAAGGAACGTTATGGAGTCATGGTCAAATACCTGGACCTTGGCGGCGGATTTCCATCCACCAATACGCTGAAAGGTGCCTATCTGCCCGGCATTGACACCGTTCCATCCATCGACCAGTACGCGGACGCCATCACCGACGTTATTTTAGGCTATGGCTTCAAACAAGACGAGCTCCCCCAACTGATACTGGAAACGGGCCGCGCGCTGATTGACGACGCAGGATATTTGTTGGGTACCGTTCTGGCATCCAAACGATTGTCCGACGGCAGGAGGGCGACCATCCTCGATTTCGGCCTAAATTCCCTGTTTACTTCCCTTTGGTACGAACACAAGATCAGCCCTGCCAAGACCTTGGGCAGCCAAACGGAGGAAATGGTGCTGTATGGTCCCTTGTGCATGAACATCGACGTGGTACGCGAAAGCGTGGTCATGCCGCTGCTCGAAAAAGGAGACCAGGTCGTGGTGCACAAAGTGGGTGCCTACAACATGACCCAATGGATGCAGTTCATTACGCTGCGCCCCAACGTGGTGCTCATCGATATGGAAAACAACGTGCATGTGATCCGGCAGGAAGAAACGCGCGAATACATTGAAACACTGGAACATGTACCAGAGCATCTGGCATAAATCCCTCCTTCGAGAGACGCTGCTCCCGGCGGTTCTGAACAGCTACTCCGTTGTTTTCTTTCTGAACAATCGGATTTTGGCACTCGTTTTGCTATCGGTGTCCTTTTTAAACCTTCATGCAGGTTTGAGCGGCTTGTTTTCCGTCCTGTTCACCGTCCTTTTGGCAGCGCTGATGGGATTGGACCGACTTCAGCTAAAAAATGGCGTGCTCACGTTCAATGCCTTGCTGACTGGCATCGCCATGGGGACGTTCTTTCAACCCAACCTCCTCTATTACTTCCTGCTCGCCACCGCGGCTTTCTTGTCCCTGATCTTGTCCGCCATCATGACCAAATGGTTTTTCAGAAAAGGTTTGCCCTTTCTGAGCCTGCCATTCATCCTGACCTTCTGGATGGTGGTGCTTTCCATGGGCTCCCTCGAAAAACTCGGGCTCAACCATCACGACTTCGTATGGAGCAACGCTTCCCACGCCAACTTGCTGGAAATATACCTCCGCTCACTCAGTTCCGTCTTGTTTCAGAACAATCCATTCACAGGCGCCTGCATCGCACTGGCATTGCTGATGAGCTCCCGAATCAACTTCGTCCTCTCCTGGATCGCCCTGTTGACTTCCTGGTGCCTGGCCAGTTTATTAGGGGCTGAAGCCGCCAGTTTCACCTATTACAACGTCGGAGCAAACTACATGATGCTGGCCTTCGCCGTGGGCGGATTTTTCAACATCCCTTCCAAAAGTTCCTTTTTGTGGTCCGTCTTGCTCATACCGGTCACTTCACTATTGCTCATTTTCTTGAATGGCACTCTCCAACATTACCACCTGCCCCTGTTCTCGCTTCCATTCGTGTTGGTGGTCCTGCTTTCCGTTCAACTGCTCCGTTTGCGGACCAAACCGAAATCCTTGCTGCAAACCCCGGTCCAACTGTATTCCCCCGAAAGCAACCTCTACACCTGGCAAAACGACAAAAGCCGATACGCACGTTTTCAGTACCTACCCTTGCGGTTGCCGTTCTGGGGCAACTGGACCGTCAGCCAGGGCTATGAGGGCGAACATACGCATAAAGGCGAGTGGGGGCAAGCACTGGACTTCCTGATTTACGACCACGACGGCAAAACCTACGGTACGCACGGCCTTAGTTGCGAAGATTATCACTGCTACGGAAAACCCGTTCTGGCTCCTGCCGATGGTACGGTTGTCGCTTTGATCGACCAGATCGAGGACAATGTCATCGGCGAAATCAACACCTTGCAAAACTGGGGCAACAGCATCGTCCTCCAACATCTGGAAGGCGTCTGCACCCAACTGTCCCATCTGAAAAAAGGCTCTTTCAAGGTTTCCAAAGGCGATTTCGTGAAGAAAGGCGACGTTTTGGCCGTTTGTGGAAATTCGGGCCGCTCCCCACAGCCCCATCTCCATTTTCAAGTGCAATCGGAGCCCTTCGTTGGTGCCAGAACCCTGCCGTATCCCATTTCGTATTATTGCAAAAATATCGGTGATACTCCGTTGTTTCACGAATTCGAGGTGCCCCAACAGGGCGATTTGCTATCCGATCCGCCCATTGACCGCCTATTACGTAAAGCATTCGATTTTCAGCCCAATGTCAAATGGTCGCTCCAATACCAAGACGAAAAGGGTTTGAATCGCACTGAGGACTGGGAAGCCATTACCGATGCCTACAATTACAAATACCTCTATTGCAGTGCTTCTAAGTCAGTCGCTTATTATTACCTCGACGATGGGATGTTTTATTTTACTGCTTATTACGGACCGAAATCCTCCCTGTTGTATCACTTCTACCTGACGGCCTACAAAATCCAATTAAGCGCAACTATGGCTGAAATCGTGGACGAAATTCCTTTCAATCTTTTGAGAAACAATTGGTTGATTAGAGGTCTCACTGATTTCTCCGCGCCATTCGTCAACCGGGTTCACGTGCGGTATGACAGCCAAAGAGCGGACAACCACATTGAGTCCAAAGTCGTGCTGAGCCTCGGCAAATACTCAAAAAACATCTGTGAAGGCAGCATCCTCTTAAGCGACCATGGATTGTCAAGCTTTACCTATACTTCAGCCACCACCAAAATAACGGCACGATGCGAAAACTGACCCTATTGTTGGCAGTTCTGACCTTGACGGAAGTCAAGGCTCAGGAGGTATGGACGCCAGCCCATGTGGACAGTGCCACCTACCAATCGTATCTGAACGAGGATTGGAACAAGGTGATTGATACGGGCAAAAAGGCTGTCCAGCAGGGCATTGATTTCAAATACCTACAGCAACGCTTGGGGTACGCCTACTACCAGAAACGAGATTTTTACGCCTCCATGCGGCATTATGAGCAGGCGCTTAAGTTGGACCCGACCGATCAGGGCACCTTGACCTATCTCTATTTCGCGGGTTTGGAAACCGGAAACACCGCTTATGCCCGTTACTTTGCCGGGCAGTTTTCAGCCGAGAACAAAATGAATTTTCATGAGCAGGCGGTGCGGCCGGTCAGCGGAGTGGATTTTGAATACAATTACCAGTGGAACAAGGAGTTGAACCGTTCGAACCCCAATTACCAACGGCTGGGGTTGAGTACGGACTTGGGTTACACCACGACGTTGTATCAAACTGTTTCAAAATTTAGACAGGATGCGGATTATACGGATGCTTACAACGATTACCGTTCCAACATTGTTCAGAACGAGTATGATGTGTTGCTAAGCAAGCAGTTCAACGCCAATTTCGGTTTGGATCTGGGGTATCACTACCTGCACACCAAGTTCCATACCGAAACCTATGACCTGACGTTGAAGGAAGTGACGGAAACGCTGGACACGCTGTCGTATCACGGAAATCTTTGGTTTGCCGGCCTGCACTACAAATGGAACCGGTTTCACGTTGGGCTGAACGCGTCCTATTTGGGGATGGAATACAACCATGTGCTGCAAACTGGTGTGAATGTGGGCTTTGCATTTCCAGGCAGCCACAATTTGTTTCTGAACAACTCGGTTTGGTTGATGAAGGACGACTACGACCAATGGCTGGTATCCAAGCATTCGTTGGGTTTGCTCTTGGGCCGAAAAATCTGGTTGGAAGCGTACAAAACCTTCGGAAACCTCACTAATTTTACCGATCTGAACGGCTTGTACGTGTACAATTCCTTCGATCCGACCTTGGCCAGGGTCGGAGGGAGTCTGTTCTGGTACGCCACGCCGCACATCACCGTGTTCAGCAATTACGCTCTTGAGACGAAACAAAATACCTTCTTGCTTCAACAGTATCAGCAACAATCACTTAGCGGAGGAATCCTATGGAAATTATAAAGCGATTTTACCTATTGGCCTTGCTATTGGTCCTAGGACATATGCAGGCGAGCGCCCAACCGCCGACCACCTGGCAGAGTACCTTTTACAAAAGCTACGACCTGGAAAAGGCGTCCAATTATACAGGGGCCATCGCCGAGTTGAAAAAGGTCTACAAGACAGATGATTACTTTGTGAACATCCGTCTGGGCTGGCTTTATTACCTGGCCAAGAACAATCAGGAATCGCTGAAATACTACCAAATTTCCATCAAACTAAAACCCTTGGCCTTGGAAGCCAAGTTCGGTTGTGTCAAGCCCTTGAGCGCTATGGAACTGTGGGATGCCGTGAAGGAGCAATACATGGCAATTCTGCGCATTGACCCCAGCAATACGCGTGCTTGTTATTGGTTGGGCGTGATCTTTTACAATCGGAAGGAGTATCCCAAAGCCGACAATCTTTTTGAGAAAATCGTTTCGTTGTATCCGCTCGACTACGATTCCGTCATCATGCTGGCTTGGACCAAATACCGCGAGGGTAGGAGTGCGGAGGCCAAAATCCTGTTCAACCACGCATTGACGTTGATTCCCAACGATAAGGACGCTTTATCGGGTCTCAAATTGGTTCAATGATTCTTTTCGGGCTTCAGGTAGATGTACCAATAAACGCAACCCACCAGCAACGCACCGCCCACGATGTTGCCCAACGTGGCGGGAATCAAGTTCTTGACGATGAAGTCGACCCAGGTGATGTCCGCACCCGTGTACATGGCTGCTGGAATGAAAAACATATTGGCGATGCTGTGCTCGTAACCCAGGGTCACAAACAGCATGACCGGAATCCAAATGCCGATGGCCTTGCCAGCTATGTCCTTGGCAGCAAAACCCATCCATGTGCCCAAACAAACCAGCCAATTGGCGCCCACACCCTTGATGAATACCGTCCAGAAGTCGTGGCTCATCTTGGTTTCAGCCAAATGGTGCAAATAATCCTTCCAGGGCGACGTGCCGATGATGTCCGTCTGATACGTCATGAACCAAGCCACGAACTGCGCGCCGATAAAGTTGAAAACATAGGATATCAGCCAAATTTTAAGCAGCATCGTCCATTTGATCTGTTTGTCCAGCCAAGGCAGAACGATGCCCGTACAATCGCTGGTGAACAAATCGGCTCCGGCTACTGAAACCATGATGAGTCCAACGGGAAACAGGGCGCCCGCCATGAATTTGACCAAACCGGGATTGGTGGCCATCAAGCCGGGCATGCCGCCTGAAACCATCACCGTGAGCAAACCTCCGAACGCGATGAACGTGCCGCCCAAAAAGGCGAGCAGGGCGAAACGGACAAACGAAAGTTTTGTTTTGTACAGGCCATTCTGCAAGAATTCGGCCGCAATTTCCTTGGGAGAATTGTAATTCATTGTTACCTTTTAAAAACCGGGCGCAAAGATACTACTTTTTTGTAGGGTACAAAACCTTGATGTTGAAGCTGCTTCCAGTTTTAAATAGGATCAGTTCCTTAGTCGAAGCATTGTACTTCCACTTGTCAGCGTCAATCACCTTGGTTGGTTTCTCCACATTCTGAATCAGAAATGCGTATGGAAGGTTGGTTTTTCCTTCCACCAGTACATTTCCGTCATAGGCCAAATGGATTTGCTCGTAAGTGATGCCATCGCCCAGAGGCCTGTAATACGGATAGTCGGACTTTCCCTTGCCGGGTACGATGTAAATGGTCTGCATGCCCGCCAACTTGGCGTCGCCGATGCCGGAGAAACCGTTGGTGATGTTCATCGGAATGATGGCTCCAGCCTTGATGAACAGCGGAAACTCGTTGAGCGGGTAAGTGTTGCCGATCACATTTCCGCCCTTGCACATGGTTTTGGACCAGAACTCCATCCACGAGCCGCCTTCGGGCAGTTTGAAGCTTACTTCATCGTTTTCAGACGTGATGGCTTTGGTAAAGATGAAATCGCCCAGCGTATGGCTTTCTTCCTCAAAGGACGTGTTTCGCAAGAGCGAACCACCCGTTTTGTGTGCTTGAACGATGGTGCTGAACAGGTAGGGGATGAGTTGCGTATGCAACCAAACCGCCTGTTGATAGCACTTGACGGCTTCTTCGCCGTGATACCAGGGTAAATGATTGGTGAACGCACCGTTCTCCCCGCCGTTGATCATGGTAGCCGTCATCGCCCCAAACTGGGCATATCGAATCAGTTCTTTCTTGGTGGAACGCGCGTTGAAGAACCCGCCTACCTCGCAACCGGGTGCGCCGTAACCCAGGCGGGCACTCTGGTAGATGTTGTTTATCTGCAGTTTAAGGCCTGCCCAGTTGCCTTGGAAGTCTCCGCACCAACCGAGGCTCAATTGGTCCACAGAAGCTTCCACGCCGCCCTGATGCGAGAACGGACGGCCCAGAATGGCGCCTTCAGCCTTTTTATGAGTGATGTATTGAAACATGCTGTTGTAGTAATAGGGTCTGAAATCGACGTTGCTCAGTTTCCCGATGGAGGTCTGAACCGTATCGCCGAAGAAAATCTCGCCCTGGTCCACCTTGAACCCATAAACACCGTCGACGACCACTTTGTCCAGCTTCGAATTCCACCATTTCACAGCTTCGGGATTGGTGAAATCCAAATGCAGGCCGTCGCCCTTCCACCATTTGGAGGGAACGCCGTTGTTGATGGCGTACTTTTTGGCGCCCACTTCGTCGTAATATGGATTTTTTTGAACAGGTACATCCTTGCCGGTCAAATTGATGCAGCCGGTCAGCCAAAGGATCACTTTGACATTTTGCTTGTTGATGGCCCGGATCATTTCGGTTGCATTGGGATAACGCTTTGTATCCCAGTTGAAATCATTATAGGACGTAGACCAAGGACTGTCAATGATGATGGCACCCACCGGCATTTGATGGGCAAGATACTCATTGACAAGTCGTTGTGATGATACCTGGTTGTTGGCGCTGTCTTCCCAGACGATGTGTTCCAATGCCCAACGGGGAGTGATGGGCGGCAACTTCTGGACTTGTGCGGAAACGGCGATGCTTAAACAGCATACACACAGCGAGATAAGGATCTTTTTCATGATGCGGCAGTATTTACCGCAAGATACTAATATTCTTGTGGCATTTGCAACACTTCTTCGTAGGTAAACACCGGTCCGTCCTTGCAAACGTAGGTTTTGCCCACCGTACAGTGCCCGCATTTGCCGACGCCGCACTTCATCCGGTTCTCCAATGTGGTGAATATCTTATCGTTGGCAAATCCGCATTTGGCTAGAATCGGCATGGACATCTTAATGAGGATCGGCGGCCCTGCAACGATGGCGATGGCGTTCGTACTGGATGGCAGGTTTTGTTCGATGATGGTGGGAACGAAACCTACGTTGTCCTTCCAATCCTTGGTTTCGCCGCCCGGGTCAACGGTGAGAAACAAATCCACGTCGTCGCGTTTTTTCCAATTGTCCAGTTCTTCCTTGTAAACAAGGTCTGCCACGGTTCTGGCACCATAATAAATGGAAACTTTGCCGAACTTTTCACGTTGGTCCAACACGTTCCAAATAACACAGCGCAAGGGTGGCAAGCCAATGCCGCCGGTGATGAACACGATGTCCTTGCCGTACCATTCTTCGATGGGAAAAGCTTTGCCGAACGGACCGCGAAGTCCGATGATGTCGTTTATCTCGCAGTTGGCCAAGGCTTTGGTCACCCGGCCGGAGCTGCGGAAGGTACATTCGAGGTAACCTTCACGCGTGGGCGAGGAAGCGATGCAAAACGTGCTTTCCCCTTCGCCGAACACACCGTATTCGGCAAATTGGCCGGCCTTAAACGTGAAATTCGCTGTGGGGTCGGTGAATTCCAAGCGGTATGTGCGCACCAGCGGTGCTTCGTCAATGATGTCGGCTATGCGGACTTGATAGGGAATGTATTGATTGGTATCCATTAGTTCATGACGCTCAGAATGTTTTCAAAAATGTTGAGATGCGAAGGGCAAACGCGAATGCAACGGCCGCAACCGACGCAACTCACCACGCCTAAATTCTCCACCGAATACTTGAATTTGTGCATCAGGCGTTGACGGCGGCGTTCCGTCTGTGTGTTCCTTGGGTTGTGTCCGGAGGCATGTTTGGTGAACTGGCTCATGCCGCATGCGTCCCAACAACGCACCCGTTTTCCATGATCCTGAGTGCCTTCGTCCTGGATGTCGAAACAGGTGCAGGTGGGGCAGGCAAAGGCACAGGCGCCACAACTGTAACATCCCATCGAGGCATGTTTCCACTCGGCGCTGGCGTAGGCATACTGGATTTTGTCCTTGATCTCATCCATCGAAAAGTGGGTGGCAGGCTTTGCCAAAAAGGCTTCCTTACTTAAAGTATCGGTTGAAGTAAATAGTTCTTTTGCGCTGTTAATGAGTGCTAAACCATTATCTGTAATTACTTCCACATAGCACTTCCCATCCATCGCCGTGAGCAGAATATCACTACCCTTGGTGTCGCCCGGATGGGAATCCACCGACGTACAGAAACAGCTTTCATCGCATTTGCTGCAACTCACGGTCACCAAAGTAGTCTTGTCGTAACGCGCTTTGAAATAGACGTCCGGGTTCTCCTTCAAGAAAAATTGGTTCAAGTAATCGAAGCCAGCCGCATCGCAGGGACGCAAGCCCCAGACCACGGTTTCAGGAATCCGATCCAACTGATCCTTGATGTCCAAACTGCCATCTTCGTTGTGCTGGTAGGTAAAGAGTTCTTCCACTTTGGGAAAAACGACTTCCTTGGCTGAAAACGCGGTTTGAATGTAATCGGTTGCCACTTCAGCAAACGACTGAACGGGTTTGAAAAAGACCTTGCCGCTCTGCTTTAAAACAGGTGCGACCACCACTTTTCCAGCTTTTAGGAGGCCGTCAACGAAAACGGCTATGTCGGAGGTTGATAGGAGTTTCAGTTCCATATGCTTATTTGATGAAGTTTTCTTTGTCGCCCGGCTTGAACGAGTTCATAGCGTATTCGCTCTTGAGCGACCATCCGGTCTTGCCGCCGAATTCCTGCTCGATTTCCAGATTCATCTGCGCCGTGAGCAAGTGCACCGGAATGCCTGCAGGGCAGATGCGACCGCACTCTCCGCAATTGATGCAGCGTCCGCCCAGATGCATGGCGCGCATGGTGTGGTACTCAAAATTGCCGGACGTCTCGGCTGAGGTCTTGATCCATTGCGGCTGGTTGCATTCCGTTGTACAGACGGTACAATAACACATCGGGCAAACAGCGCGGCAGGCGTAACACTTCACGCATTCAGACAGTTGGTCTTTCCAATAGGCCCAGCGTTCGGCACGCGTCATGGCGTTCAGTTTGTCCAGCATTTCCTTGTCTTCCGCACGGCATGTCGGGAAATTCGCCTGCACATACGCTTCCAATTCCTCGGCTGAACTCAATACCACGAGTTCTCCGGCTGTATTTACAGTCAAGTAAGTGATTGTCAGCGACCAAAGTTGGTTTTCCGAGAGTAATTGCATCACGGAGCGCAAGGTGGCGATGTTGGAAACCAGACCGATTTTGACCGCATCCTTCACTTCCTTCTTGTGCAAGTAAACCGACAAGTTGTTCTTGCATTCTTGGTTGAAAACCAGGATGTTGGCTTCTTCGGCAGTCTCAATGAAGCAGGGGACAGGGCGCTTGCCCAGATCCTCGCTGAAACCGATCAACAGGTTGACGGTTCCATTTTTGAGCAGCTCAGCCGCCTTATCTTGCAATAGCTTCATGATCCATCTGATTGAAGGTTGTGAAATCCAGATTCTTATATTCCGTAAACGGTCCGAGTGCGCGAACGCTGTCCGTCGTCTCATTCACCAACTCCGCCCATTTTTTTCCTTCAGCGGCCGAAACCCACGAAAAAGTGATGCGCTCGGTTGGAAAGCCCATGAAATCGAGCATGGACTTAAAAACGATCCAGCGCCTGCGGGCGTGGAAATTGCCTGAAGTGTAATGGCAGTCGTTCGGATGGCAACCCGACACGATGATGCCGTCCGCTCCGTTTTGGAAGGCCTTGATGAGCAGCATGAAGTCGATGCGTCCTGTGCACGGGAAGCGGATGATGCGCACGTTGGTCTCGTATTTGGTCCGGGAAGTCCCGGCCAAGTCGGCACCGGCGTAGGTACACCAGTTGCAGACAAATGCGACGATTTTTGGTTCAAAGGGTTCAGCCATGATAAAAATTAAAATGGTTCGTTTAAAAGTCCCATGACCTCCGACAACATCTGTTGGTTGGAAAAGCCCTGCAGGTCGATGGATTTGTTGCGGCACATGGCAACGCAGGTGCCACAGCCCTGGCAGAGCCCGGCGTTCACCTTGGCGGCGTTCATGAGCAGATTGCCGGCACGGTCGCGGATTTCCTCGCGCTCGATGGCTTGGTAGGGGCAAACTTCCTGACAGAGGAAGCAACCCGTACACGTCGTAAAGACAGGAGCGGCTGAACGATTGACCGTAGCGACTACTGGTTCCCGCGTCAATTCACTGCCCGAGAACAGAATGATGGTCTTGGCAGCTGCGGCCGAAGCCTGCGCCACCGTTTCCGGGATGTCTTTGGCGGACTGGCAAGCCCCGGCCAGCGTAATGCCAGCCGTGTTGGTTTCCACCGGTTTGAGTTTGGGGTGCGCTTCGGCAAAAAACTTGTGCTTGTCGTAGCTGATGTGCAACTTCTGTGCAACCGATTCCGCATCCTCATTAGCGACGACAGCGGTGGCGAGCACCACCATGTCAGCCTCGATGGTTACTGGCTTGGCGCCTAGCAACGTATCCACACCGACCACCATCAATTTGCCGTTTTTCTCGTATATTTTGGAGACACGACCGCGAATATAGTTCACATCGTCTTCTTCAATAGCTCTTCGCACAAACTCGTCGTAACTCTTGCCGGCCGAGCGGATGTCCATGTAGAACACATGGGCCTTTCCGTGGTGGTTCTTGTGTTTGTACAACATGGCGTGCTTGGCCGTGTACATGCAGCAAATCTTAGAGCAGTATTCAATGCCTTTGGCCTTGTCACGGGAACCCGCGCATGCCAGGAACACCACGGTTTCAGGCTCTTTGCCGTCCGAGGGGCGACGGATCTCACCACCGGTAGGACCGGAGGCCGAAGCCAGGCGTTCGAACTGCAAACCGTCGATAATGTCCGGATGCTTGCCGTAACCGTATTCGGGGAAGAAGTCGCTGTGCTTGATGTCGAAACCGGTGGCGGTCACGATGGAACCGACCTTGACACTCAAAATGGTATCTTCCGTGTTGTAATCAATGGCACCCGTCGGGCAAATTTTGGCACAGACGCCGCATTTGCCACCCTTGGTGAACCACGTGCAGTTTGCCCGGTCAATCACCGGTTTGTTGGGCACCGCCTGCGGAAACGGTGTATAAATAGCAGTGCGGAAGCTCATTCCGGCATTGAATTCGTCGGGTATCTTCTTGGAAGGGCATTTCTGCCAACAGGAACCGCAACCCGTGCATTTCTCAAAATCCACACTTTTGGCCTTAAGCCGAATGTCCACTTCAAAGTTGCCGATAAAACCGGTCACGCTTTCGACCGTGGCAAACGTATGCAACGTAATGTTGGGATGCTGAGCCACTTCCACCATGCGCGGTGTCAGGATGCATTGCGAGCAGTCCAGGGTAGGGAAGGTCTCCGAAAGCTGCGACATGTGCCCACCGATGGAAGGCGTTTTCTCCACCATAATAACCTGATGGCCAGAGTTGGCAATATCCAAAGCTGCCTGAATCCCGGCTATCCCCCCACCGATGACCAAAGCGGTCTTGGTGATGGGCACCTTGATGGGGAAGAGGGCCGTATTGTTCTTCACCTTTTCCACCATGGTCCGAACGATATCCAACGCCTTACGGGTGGTTTCGTCCGATTTCGGATGCACCCAAGAGCAATGCTCGCGGATGTTGGCCATCTCGCAGAAATACGGGTTGATGCCCGCTTTCTCGGCTGCCTTGCGGAACGTGCCCTCGTGCATGCGCGGCGAGCAGGCGCCCACTACGATGCCCGTGAGTTTGTGCTCCTTGATGGCGTCCACAATCAAGGTCTGACCCGGATCGGAACACATGTATTTGTAGTCCACACTGTACGCCACGCCTGAAAGCTTGCCGGCCAGCTTGGCCACTTTCTCCACATCGATCGTGGCAGAAATGTTCTCGCCACAATGACAAATAAAAACGCCTATTCTTGCCATACTTAAACTTCTTTGCGTCCGACACAGGAAACGACCTTGCCGGTGGATACGAAATGACGGTTCAATCCCAGTTTGTCGGCCGAAAGGCCCATGCTCAGGCCCAAAGCCTGCGTGATGAACATGACCGGTATGTCGGAACCCTTGTCCATTTGTTTGTTGATTTCCTTGCGTCGCAGGTCCAGATTCATCTGACACATCGGGCAAGCCACCACAATGGATTCAGCCCCTCTCGAAACCGCGTCTTCCACAATCTTGGCTGAAAGCTTGGCTACAATGTCGGTGCGTGAGACCGATAGCCCAGCTCCACAGCATTCCGTCTTGAATGCCCAATCGATGGGCGTGGCACCGGCCATTTCCATCACCGCATCCATTTCCATGGGGTCTTCCGGAAATTCCAACCGTGTCAGGTCTTTTGGCCTTGACAACAGGCAACCGTAATAACAAGCCGTCTTGTGGTTCAGCTTGTTGACAATGTATTGGTCTGCAACCGGAAAAATATGTTCCTGTAGGAATTCAAACACGGTCAAGATGCGGGCAGTGCCTTTTACAGGCATTTCCAGATAATCCGACATCTTGGCACGCATGGGTTCGCTCGAAACCAATTCCTGTTGAGCGGTAGCCAGTCTTCCGAAACAAGCGGCACAAGGCACCAAAATCTGTTCCAAACCCTGCTTCTCGGCCAAGGCCAACGTGCGGGCAGGCAAAGCCACCGACAAATCGTGGTTCAGCGAATGCGCCGCCGAAGCACCGCAACAGTTCCAGTCGTTGATTTCCTCCAACACAATGCCGCATTTCTCGGCCACGGCGAACAAGGATTCGCTGTATTCTTTGCCCGATCCCTGCAGGGAACATCCGGGATAATATCCTATTCTCATCCGTTAATTTTTTTGAACAGTTTCTTAATTTCGTCCGGATTTTGCACCCGGTGCGGAATCAGGCCCAGTTTGCCCTTGAGCAGCATCGACGGCGCATTCTGCAAATCCTGGAACAAATCCATCGAACGCAGTTTGTAATCAATTGTCAGACCCAATTCATTGAGCTTGCCGTTCCGTTCCACTTCGTCCAAGAAAGCCCTGTGAAAGCGCAAAATATTCTTGGCTTTCGGGTTCACCAACTTCTGTCTTACTGATTCCTGCCGGAGGAAGTCCATGATGTGGGGCAATTTCACTTCCTGAGGGCAGCGGGAATAGCAGGTGTCGCATGCCAGGCACAACCAAATGCTGGTGGAGGTGAGTATTTCGTTTTCGTAACCGGGGTATTCGGCCTGCAACATGCGCAAAATCTGATTGGGCATCAGGTCCATTTCTTCGTTGAGAGGGCAACCTGCGGTGCATTTGCCGCATTGGTAGCAAGTCTGTATCTCAACGCCGACGGATTTTTCCACCAATTGCTTCAGGGATTTGTCCCCCGTATGTAGTTCTGTGTTTTCCATTCTCAACGTGTTTTTTATAGTCGTTGCCCGACTTTCTAAATCGGGCGCTAATATACTTCTTTTTGATAAGTGGAGATAGCAAAATAGGTTTTTTTTAGTGTGCAAATTGACTTTTTTTGCGCACTATTTAATATTCTGTGTAATAGTACAATTTCAGCCCTAATAAAGCAAGTAAACCCTTGGATATTTAACAAAAAAAACCGTCCTTTTGGAACGGTTTTATGCTATACGTAGATGGGATTTATTCCTCAGTTTCAAGATCAACTACCGGCACATGCCTGCGGAACGCCTCGTTGAACGAAATCAACGTTTCCGTCCTTGACAAACCCAATGGTTGCAACTTCTCATGAATGATGCTCAACATGTGCTTGTTGTTCTTGGCGTAAATCTTGATGAACATGTCGTACTGGCCCGTTGTATAATGGCATTCCACCACTTCCGGAATCTTGAGCAACTCCGCTACGACATGTTTGAACTGGCCCGGGTCTTTCAAAAAGATGCCCAGAAAAGCGCAGGTTTGGTAACCGATTTTGTTGGCATCGAGTACGAATTCAGAACCCTTGATGATGCCCAGATTGTGAAGTTTCTGGATACGTTGATGGATGGCTGCACCGGAGACGTTGCACTCGCGTGCTACTTCCAGAAAAGGCACTCTGGCATCTTCGGCAATCATTTTCAAAATTTTTTCATCCAGCTTGTCCAGTTGGTGATGTCCCATGATTGTGATTGGTTTTAAGGTTATTTCTTTTTAAGTACGAGCGAAGTACGCGAGGGCAGGTACAGCTTCAGCCATTCCAGGTCGGTATTTTTTTCAAGACCCTTTTGGGTGAGATAGTCCAACTTTTCGTTGATGTGTCCGTATCCGCCAAATTTGACGTTGTCCGAATTCAAAATGATTTGGTAATTGCCCTTATCGACCATCATGCCGTAACCCGTAAACGATTTGTACGGATGCAGGTTGGTGATGAACAGCAAGTCGCCACGCTGGTAGGCCAGAATCTGGTCGTCGTTGTTGATGCACCGTTCTACCGGACGTTCAGCCATTTGCTTCTTGTTTTTGGTGATCAATTTCATCAATTCCTGGTCGAATAGGCCCAAATACTGATACTTCAAGTGTGGGTTGTCCGCCAAACTCCATTGACGTCGGGCATATTTGTGCGACCAACCGTTGCCTTCGCGGGGAAAATCAATCCATTCGGGATGGCCGAACTCGTTGCCCATGAAATTCAGGTAACCACCATTGATGGTGCTGGCCGTCAAAAATCGAATTACTTTGTGCAGCGCCATGCCGCGTTCCACCGTGAAATTCGGGTCTTCCTTCATCATGTGCCAATACATGTCGGCGTCGATGAGCCTGAAAATAAGGGTCTTGTCGCCAACCAATGCTTGGTCGTGGCTTTCAGCATAGCTGATGGTCTTTTCGTCGGCACGGCGGTTGGTCAATTCCCACCAGATGGTGCCGGGCTTCCAGTTTTCGTCCTTGGACTCTTTGATGAGCTTGATCCAGAAATCGGGAACGCCCATGGCCAGCCGATAATCAAAGCCGACGCCGCCGTCCTTGAAGGGAACAGCCAAACCCGGCATGCCGCTTACATCTTCTGCGATGGTCACCGCTTTCGGATTGATTTCGTGGATGAGTTTGTTGGCCAGCGTGAGGTAGCAAATGGCATCCCCGTTGGAATTGGGGCTGTAATAACCATCGTAATGTCCGAAGGAATCACCGATGCCATGGCTTTTATAGAGCATGGACGTAACGCCGTCGAAACGGAATCCGTCGAATTTGAAGTCTTTGATCCAATATTGGCAATTGGAAAGCAAGAAATGCACCACTTCGTCGCGGTGGTAATTGAAACAAAGCGAATCCCAGGCTGGATGCTCGCCGTCAAAATACAAGTCGCGGGTTCCGTCCAACGCACCCAAGCCTTCGATGGTGTTCTTGACGGCGTGGGAGTGGACCAAGTCCATGATGACGGTCAAACCCAGGGCATGGGCTTCGTCAATGAGTGCCTTCAACTCTTCGGGTGTGCCGAAGCGGGAGGAAGGTGCAAAAAAACCGGAAACGTGGTAGCCGAACGAGCCGTAATAGGGATGTTCCTGGATGGCCATGATCTGCAAGGCGTTGTAGCCGGCCTTGACAACCCTGGGCAATATGTTTCGGCGGAACTCGTCGTAGGTGCCAACGCGTTCTTCTTCCACAGCCATGCCGATGTGGCATTCATAAATAAGGAGTGGTCCGGTTTTGGGCTTGAAGTCGGTTTTGAACACGTAAGGCTCTGTATCCCAAACCTGTGCGCTGAACAACTTGGTGGCATGATCCTGTACGACGCGGTTGGCCCAAGCGGGGATGCGTTCACCGCTGCCACCGTTCCATTCCACCACCATCTTGAACAATTGGCCGTGTTGGAGGGCTTCAGCCGGCAGTAACAATTCCCAGACACCGTTGTCCAGTTTGTTCAGCCAGAATCCGTCTTGTTTGGTCCAATTGTTGAAGTCGCCGATCAGGCAGATGGCCGTGGCGTTGGGCGCCCATTCACGGAACGACCAACCGGTCTCCGTCTTGAGCAAGCCGAAATAATGGTGACCGTTGGCGAATTCAGCCAAGGGGGCACCCCCGGTCAAAGCAGCCTCGCGTTGAACCGCATAATTGTAACGGCCGTTGATGGCCTCGCTGTAGGGCTCCAGCCAAGGGTCGTCCTTGAGTAGCTGAAGCGTTGACGTAGTCTTTACTGCTAATGCCATAGTGCTGTTTGTGAGTTGTTTAAACCAAAACCTTTACGACGGCTTTCTTGATGGGGCCGTTGCCGATGCCGGGCGCATGTCCGTCTTCGGGGAAGAAAATGGCAAATTCACCAGGATTCACGGTGATATAGGTGCTCGGTTTGTTGAAGAAAAATTGCAGGTCCTTTTCCGTATTGTACGGTTCGATGGCGTCGGTGCAATGTTCGATGGCCGTCCAACCCATGGTTTCCACGCCTGAAATCACCACTTGAATGTCGATGTACTTGACATGGGATTCCATTTTCGCAGCTTCTGGGGTCTTTCCATCGATTTCCATGACGGAAATGAACAGTTTGTCGCCGTCGATGATGGTTTTTCCGGGTGCCATGCTGGACAAGTCGTTGTTCTGGATGAAGTCGAAAGCCTGTTTGAACAAAGGGTTCAGGGCTAGGATGGAGGCTGCGTTTTTGAGTGCGTCGAGAATCATACGGACAAGGTTTTGAATTGTAACTTAAAGGGTCGAAATACGACCTATCTATTGGCAAATATAGACTATTTATTGGGAATTCTGTCCAAAAATCCGTAAGTTTGTATAAACTGTAAGGATTAAAACGTATTTTTTTTGGATATGCCGCATCTTCCTTCACTCATATTCGATTTAGCCCTCATACTGGTTTCAGCCGGTATCATGACCTTGTTGTTCAAGGCGTTGAAGCAACCGTTGGTACTGGGATACATCGTGGCCGGCATTCTGGCAGGACCGCATCTGCACTTGTTGCCGGTGCACATCACCGATACGGCGAACGTCCAGACTTGGGCGGACATCGGGGTGATTTTTCTGCTTTTCGCGTTGGGGTTGGAGTTCAGTTTCAAAAAATTGCTGGCCGTGGGCAAGACGGCGTTGGTCACCGCCACCGTCGCTGTCTCCGGAATGATGCTCACCGGTTTTCTGGTGGGTCATTTCATAGGTTGGTCCAACATCAACTGTCTGTTTTTGGGAGGCATGCTGGCTATTTCGTCCACCACCATCATCATTAAAGCCTTCAACGACTTGGGCATGACCGAAAAACCCTGCGCCCCACAAGTGTTCGGAGTCCTCATCGTACAAGATTTGGTCGCGGTCATCCTCATGGTGATGCTTTCTACGATTTCCGTCAGCAAATCCTTCGACGGGGGGCAACTGTTGGTGAGCATTTCCAGACTGGTTTTTTTTCTGGCGCTTTGGTTCATCTTCGGCATCTTTTTGATACCCACCTTTTTAAAGAAGGCCCGCAAACTCATGAGTGAGGAAACCCTGCTCATCGTCGCCATCGGTCTCTGCCTCGGCATGGTCGTCGTGGCCGTCAAGGCGGGCTTTTCAGCAGCGCTGGGCGCCTTCATCATGGGTTCCGTACTGGCTGAAACCAACGATGTAAAGCGCATCGAAAAGCTGATGGAACCGCTCAAAAACCTGTTCGGAGCCATCTTTTTCGTCTCCGTAGGTATGATGGTCCAGCCGGAAATTTTGACCCAGTATGCAGGGCCCATCGGTATTTTGGTGCTTACTGTCCTGCTGGGACAGGTCATTTTCTCAACCACTGGTTTCCTGCTTTCCGGTCAAAGCCTTCAGATGGCCATGCAGTCAGGGTTCAGCCTCGCCCAAATAGGGGAATTCGCGTTCATCATCGCGGCACTCGGATTGAGTCTGGGCGTGACAGGTTCTTTTCTCTATCCAGTCGTCATTGCCGTTTCGGTCATCACTACGTTCACCACGCCTTACATGATCAAATTGGCGCAGCCAGCCTATCATTTCCTGAGCCGACACCTTCCCCAAGCCTGGGTCTACAAAATGAGCCAACCACGTGGGGGAAAAGAGCGTTCCTCTGGTCAAAAAGCCTGGGGCTATTTCCTCAAGGATTTTCTGGTCTATACGGTCGTGCTTTCCACCGTCGTAGTCGCCATCTTGTTGTTGTCGCTGCTGTATCTGCATCCGTTCCTGCTCCAACACCTATCGGCACGGGTGGCCTCGATGATTTCATTTTTCATCACATTGGCAGCGATGGCGCCTTTTCTGCGGGCCATGATGTACACCAACGGCAATTCGGCCAGCACCATGTTCAATTTGTCCATGGAGAAGGTTTCCAACCAGCGTATTCTGTTGCTGCTTTCGGGATTACGTATTTTCACCGTCTTCGTCGTTTTGTTGTTTGTGATGAACACCTATTTCCACATTCCTTTGGGCGTCGACATCGCCTTGACAATGGTCATCCTCGTATTCATCATCCGTTCCAAATGGCTGTTGCGCCATTTTTGGAGGCTGGAAGCCCGCTTCCTTATTAACCTGAACGAACGGCAAATGGAAAAGAACCTTCTCAAAATTGAGGCGAACAAGGGTGTGATGCAACTCAGCGACATGCATTCCAACCACTGGCTGGACTACAAGTTGTTCACGTGTGCGCTTCGGCTCCGACCGGGAAGCCCCTTCGTGGGCCAACGCATCCGCGAATTGAGCATGCGCAAGATGTACAATGTCATGGTCATCCGCATCCGCACCAAAGCGATGGACTTCATCAACATACCCGATGTGAATTATGTCTTGCAGGAAGGCGATACGCTACGTCTGGCCGGCAAACGCAGTTCGCTCCGAAAATTGCAGGAAGATGAACTTCTCACGCTGGAATTTGTGGATCACTCGTTCATGACCTTGCATGGCTTCTCCAAACTGGAGTTCAACCGAAAAGAGCAAAAGGAACGGGTCACCTGCGCTGGTATACCTTTAACGGTAAAATCGCCTCTGAGCGGCAAGAACCTCATCGAATCCAACCTAGGTTCCAAAGCCAAATGCCTGATCGTCGGCCTCGAACGCGAAGGCAAACAACTCGTGAATCCGGAAGCCAAATTGGTGCTGGAAGTTGGTGACGTGGTATGGGTGGTAGGAGAGGAAAAGCCCGTGTCCAGGCTTATCGAAAGCAATGTCTACGGCTTGTAGCCTGCTTATTGGACCATGCAATGCAAGCCGGTCAGTTGTTCCAATTTGGTCTTGAACGCAATACCCAATTCGGTCGTAAACACATTCTGACTGTGAATGATGATGTTGTCTTTGACATAGGACGACATTTGCAGCAACATCAAGGCGTATTCCTTCAAATTGTCGGCATTGATGGTCATGTTGCTGAACACGATGGAACCTGGTTCCGTGGAAACAAAAAGGTGGAGATTGCTCACTTCTCTTCCCTCCAAGGCGTTGGATATCTGATTGGCGGCCTTGACCTGATTGTCCTTGACCTGATAGGTCTGTTGACTGTAAAACCGTGCCTTCGCTTGGTTGACGTTCTGATAGGTATCATCGATTACGGCGAAGTTCTGACCGAAAATTCCAGTGCAAACAAGCATTGTAAAAAACAAAACGGCTAGCTTTTTCATGATCTGGAGTAGTTTGGATTTTTGCCTTTGAATACGAAGATTCTGTTAAGACAAAGTAACTCCAACAACCATGGATCACTTGTAAGGGGAAACCGACAAGCAGGGTAAGGGGATGGCAGAAAAAGAAGAGCCCATATCCGAAGATACAGGCTCAGAAAAAGGAAAACCCTAAAGGAAAACGATTACAAATCGGTAATGGGTTTGTGTTGCGGAACCAACCATTTCATGATGGCCCAAGCTAGGAGGTAGGCGAACGCGCACATGCTGAACATGATGCCGTAGGCCGTTGTCGTACTTAAGGTCGCACTTCCGTCCAAGGCACCGGCCAGTTTCTGTACAAGCACGCCACCCAGACCACCAGCTGCGGCACCGATACCCGTTACGGTACCAACCGCTTTCTTTGGGAACATGTCTGAAACCGTGGTGAACAAGTTTGCGGACCAGGCCTGATGTGCGGCGCCTCCGATGCAAATCACGGCGATGGCGGCTACGATGCCGTAGTTTCCGGCAAACCATTGGGTACTCAACAGCACCAACGGAGCGCAGGCAATGATCAACATGGCCGTCATACGGGCTTTATACGTTGCCCAGCCTTTGTTGATGAAGCTCATGGGGATGGAACCACCATACACGGAACCAATGATGGCGATGCCGAACACGATGAAGTTGGATATCATGACGTATTCAGCGGTGGTGTGTTTATCCAAACCAACACAGAATTGTTGCTTCACATAGGTGGGCAACCAGAATAGCAGGAACCACCAGATACCGTCCGTCAAGAACTTACCGGCAACGAAGGCCCAAGTTTGTTTATAAGTCAACATCTTGAACCAGGGTACTTTGGCAGCTTTTCCAGTTTCGGGATCGATGTCGGCGGTGGAAACGTCGATGGGATCACTATGGATGTGGTCGAATTCAGCCTGTTTGATGATGCCTCTTTCCAGGGCTCTTTTCGGGGTCATGTAGGAGATGCCCCAGAAAATCAACCAGATGAAACCGACCAGGCCGGTGATGAGAAAAGCCATCTGCCAGCCTTTGAAGATGCCGAGGAAAGGTGTCTCAGCCGTCCACCACAACAAACTCATGGGCACCAGAATCGCGCAAATCATGGCGCCGATGTTGGAACCTGAATTAAAAATACCTACCGCTAAGGCGCGTTCTTTTTTCGGAAACCATTCAGCAATGGTTTTGTTGGAAGCGGGAAAGTTCCCGGCTTCACCCATACCAAACAAGCTTCGGGCGGCAATATGGGCAGGAAGCCCTTTTCCCATGAAGGCACTGAGCATGCCGGCAATGGACCACAGAATCAGTGAACCCGCCAAACCGATTTTGGTACCCACTTTATCGATGACCCAACCGGCAATCAAGGTAAAGCCGGCGTAAAAACCGGTAAAGAAAGAAGTTAGTGTGGAGTAATTGTCCGGTGTCCAGCCGAAGCCTTCTTTCGAGCAGAAATAATCTTTCAGGAACCCGATGACGTTGCGGTCCATGTAGTTCACCGTAGTGGCAAACAACAACAGACTCACGATGGTCCAACGGTAGTTCCCAATCTTTTGAGTTGTAGCACTCATGATGGATTGATTTAAAGGTTAATATTAAAACCGGTTCAGCACTAAAAGCACTGAACCGGTGTAAAGATGAATTATCGTAGCTTCTGTATGATGGCTAATGCGTCACTGCAAAGTTTGGTGATGCCAGCCCAGTCGCCAGCTTTCATCATTTCTGCAGGAAACAAATTGGAACCCATGCCAACGCAGGTAACACCAGCCTTGATCCAAGCGGAAAGGTTTTCTTCAGTAGGTTCCACTGCTCCGGTCACCATCAACATGGACCAAGGCATCGGACCCTTGACGTTCTTCACGAAGGAAGGCCCCCCCACATTTCCAGCAGGGAACACTTTGCACAAGTCACAACCGGCTTCCTGAGCGAAACCAATTTCCGAAACCGATCCACAACCTGGGCTGTAGGGTACCAGTCTGCGGTTGCAAACCTTGGCCACTTCCGGATTGAACAACGGACCCACCACGAAATTGGCCCCGAGTTGCAAGTAAAGCGCAGCCGTAGCCGGATCCACGATGGAACCGATGCCCATGATCATTTCTGGGCATTCCTTGGCAGCAAACTTAACCACTTCGGCAAAGACCTCATGTGCGAAATCGCCGCGGTTGGTGAACTCGAACGTGCGGACACCACCGTCGTAACAAGCTTTCACCACTTGTTTGGCCACTTCCGCATCTTTGTGGTAGAAAACGGGAACCATGCCAGTTTTAGACATCGCTGTCAAAACCTGAATTTTATTGAATTTTGCCATTGTTTTGATTATTAACGAGATACGCGACCTGAAGCGTCGCCGCCCATGAGTTTTTCCACTTCGTCCACAGTCACTAAATTGAAGTCGCCGTAGATGGTATGCTTGAGACAAGAGGCAGCCACTGCAAATTCCAGGGCTTTCTGATCGTCCTTGGTATAGGTGAGCAGACCATAGATCAAGCCGCCCATAAACGAGTCTCCGCCACCGACACGATCCACAATGTGGGTGATGTCGTAACGTTTGGATGAGTACAGTTTTCCGTCGGAATACAGTACACCACCCCAGGTATTGTGGTTGGCATTGATGCTTCCACGAAGAGTGATGATCACTTTTTTGGCACGGGGGAACCGTTTCATCAACTGGGTGCAAACGGATTCGAAAGCGGATGAATCCACTTCACCACCGGTGTGTGCCACTTCAAATCCTTTGGGCTTGATGCCGAACACCATGTCGGCGTCTTCCTCATTGCCCAAAATGACATCGCAACCTTCCACCAATTTAGGCATCACTTCGGAGGCTTTCTTGCCATATTTCCAAAGATTCTTGCGGAAGTTCAGGTCGGTTGAAACCGTAATACCCAGCTCATTGCATACCTTGATGGCTTCCAAGCAAGCATCGGCGGCTCCCTGCGAGAGGGCAGGCGTGATGCCGGTCCAATGGAACCAATCGGCTCCCTTCAACACTTCTTTCCAATCAATCATTCCTGGCTGAATGTCGGCGATGGCAGCATGGGCACGGTCATAGACCACTTTGCTGGCACGAGCGACGGCACCGGTTTCGAGAAAATAAATACCCAGACGTTCGCCGCCGAAGATGACGTTCTTGGTGGAAACGCCATACTTGTGGAGGTTCATCAAGCAAGACTGTGCAATGTCATTTTTGGGCATACGGGTTACGAATTCGGCATCCAAGCCATAGTTGGCCAGTGATACGGCAACATTGGCCTCACCGCCGCCAAAAGTGGCTGTGAAGGAGGTTGCCTGGCTGAATCGTTCAAACCCGGGGGTTGCTAAGCGGAGCATGATTTCTCCGAAAGTGACAACTTTTTTACTCATAAGAATTAATAAGGGTTCATTTTACCAAATTAGCCATTTTTCGTGACTCGGCATAGCCTAAGTAAACTTAGTCTCTGCGCTCGCTACTCAAAATGGTGAAAAATCTATTTGCGGTGCAAAATAACACAAAAAAAGCTAAATAAATGTGATAAATTGTAACATTAATAGGGTGGTATTCTGACATATTATGTACTAATTTTGATACAAAAAGCGCCGGTTAGGGCGCTCTTTGTATTAAAATTTGAAGAAGTCTTTGGCGTTGTAGTAGGAGATATTCTCCACCATCTTTCCAAGGAATTCCATCTCGCTCGCAGGTATTTCGCCATTCACGACATCCGTTCCCACAAGGTTGCATAGGATGCGGCGGAAGTACTCGTGACGGGGGTAGGAGAGGAAGCTGCGCGAGTCGGTGAGCATGCCAACGAAGCGGCTCAGCAAACCAAGCACCGACAACGAATTCATTTGGTTCTGCATGCCGACCTTCTGATCGAGGAACCACCAGCCCGAGCCGAATTGGATTTTCCCAGCGACGGTGCCGTCCTGGAAATTGCCCAACATGGTCGTAATCATGTCGTTGTCACGGGGATTCAGATTGTAGATGATGGTTTTGGCCAGCAGGTTGTTCGTGTCCAGGCGGTTCAGGAACTTGCTCATCTGTTTGGCAACGTTGAAGTCGCCGATGGAGTCGAAGCCGGTGTCGGGGCCGAGTTTGGAGAACAAACGGCTGTTGTTGTCGCGGATGGCACCGTAATGGAATTGCTGCGTCCAGCCTTTTTTGCAGTCCATGATGGCGAATTCGACCATCATGGCAGACTTGAATTTCAAGATTTCTTCCTTGGTGAGCGAAGTGCCACCATACACCTTATTAAAGATAGCGTCGATTTCAGCCTGAGTATAGTCTTCGGCATAGAATTCCTCGATGCCGTGGTCGCTGAGTTTGCAACCTACCGAAGCAAAGAAATCGTGACGCACTTGAAGAGCGTCGATCACATCGGAATACTTGGAAATGGTGACACCGGATACTTCGGAAAGTTTTTCGATGTAGGCGCGGAAATTGGCGGGCACATCCACGGCCATGGCCTTGTCGGGGCGCCAGGTCGGCAGCACCTTGGTCACATAACCCTCGTTGTGCAGGGCGATGTGATGTTCCAGGCTGTCAATGGGATCATCGGTGGTGCAAAGCGCTACCACGTTGTATTTTTTGATCAGTCCACGAGCGGAAAATTCGGGCGTGCGTAACTTGGCGGTACATTCGTCAAAAATTTCGCGAGCGGTTTCGGGTCTAAGGATCTTGTCCACGCCGAAAGCAGTTTTCAGCTCCAAATGTGTCCAGTGGTAAAGCGGGTTGCGCATGGTGTAAGGCACGGTAAAGGCCCATTTTTCGAACTTTTCCCAGTCGGAAGTGTCCTTGCCGGTGCAGAAGCGTTCGTCAATGCCATTGGTGCGCATGGCACGCCATTTATAATGGTCTCCTTCCAACCAGATCTGTCCCAGGTTGTCGAATTTGCGATCCTTGGCAATGAACTCGGGGTTCAAATGGCAATGGTAGTCGATGATGGGCAGGCCGGCTGCGTGTTGGTGATACAGTTGTTGGGATACTTCATTGTCGAGCATGAAGTTCTCATCCATGAATTGTTTCATGATTCTTGATTAAAAATGATTGATTGAAAAAACTAATTTACAAATTGAAAATGCGTTTGAAATGACGGTCGTAGATGTTTTCTTCCACGCAGGCACCAATGATGTCGGCGTACTTTTCCAACAACCCGTAATAGACCGGGCCGCGTTCAGCCGCTAGTTTATAGGAAACGTGGATGAGCTGCCGGAAATTGACGTTGTAATCGGGATTGGATTGTATGTGGGTCAGGGTGTTCACGTATTTTTCGCTGCTCCAGCCGTTTACTTCCTCTGGTGTTGGCAATTGGGAGGCGTCGATGTCGATGACGTCGGCATAGGGACCGCAGAGTTCTTCCTTGCGACCAAGCGCTTCGGCGTAGATGCCTTTGGCCAGTTCCAGCGCTTCGCCACCGGCCTTTGCCAAACCGATGACTTCTTCCAACCACGTGGTGCCGGCAGTTTTAAGGTGCAAGCCTTTGTCGTGTTTCTTGATGACTTCGGCCATGATGGGGTAGATGGAGAACTTATCGCTTCCGGAGTGGATGCTCAGCTTCAGTTCTTTGGGCAGGCCGAATTCCTTGACGGCGAAATCGATGACGAGCACGTCTTCTTCGAATTCCTTGGCGAATTGCTTAAGGTCACCGCGGTAATCCACGCCTTTGTTGAAGCGGCCGGTGAACTTGGGAGCGATGGTCTGGGCAGGTACGCCCTTGTTGGCCAGCATCTTGAGAATGAATAGCATGTCGATGGGGGTCTGTGGGGTTTCCACTTCGTCCATGGAAACTTCCGTAATGAAGTTGCCTGCACCCTTTTTTTCGACCAGGAATTTGTAGATTTCAGCAGCTTGGGTGGTGGCGGCAAGGAACTTGTGCGCGATTTTTTCCAAAACGGCTTCCGTCACGTGCATGGTGTGATCCAAACCTGGAACCTGGAGTTCGCCCATGTACTTGTAGCAAGAAGTTACAAAAGATCCGATTTCAGAGGGGCTGCTTTCCTTGCCGATGAAAGCTGCAACGTCCAGCGTGAAGAAATCCGAGCAGTCCACGAAGGGAGCCACGGTGGTCATATTGATGTGGTCGGCGTCGACAAAATATTTTCCGGTGAAACCCAGTGCCTTGACGGCTGCGTCGGCTTCCTTGCGGACATTGGTCGGAACGGTGTGGACCAATTGGTGTTCCCGGTTGGACTTGTTCCAAACGGGGCTTATGCTCAATCCTTTTTCGTTAGCCTTCATGATGGCCCTGAGCTGAGCTTCACCTTGATGAGAAAAACGGTCACCGATACCGATACTTAATTTTTCCAGTTGCATAATGAGTAGATTTATAGTTTTAAATGGTAAAATGATTAGGCTAGATTTTAGACTTACAAGGATAGTCATTTTATACGTTACCGCGTAAGGAGGATCCAATCTTTTTTGTGTAAAAATTGATATAATTAGTTGAAAAACTGCTATTGAAAAGGCTTGAATCTCCTTTTCAAATCCTGAAAAATTTCCGTAATGCGCTTATAAACAGTTAATTTGAAGTCAAGTACAGTTTTTTGCCTGTAAATCAGCCCTTCAACACGATTTCAGTCGGTTTTTCCATTTACTGAAATGTCCTTATCTTTGTACTTGGTTAAAGTAGGAAAGCATTGATTATCAATTAGTTAACTTTATTTATCAAATCTAATGGAACTTTTGAACAGAAAGACGGTTCAGGCAAATCTTCGTCCTGAACGCATCATCCAATTCGGCGAAGGCGGCTTCTTGCGCGCGTTTGTGGACTGGATTGTTTTCAACATGAATGAAAAAACGGACTTTAACAGCAGTGTCGTCGTTGTACAACCAATTGAGCACGGACTTATCGACGTGCTGAACGCTCAAGACGGGTTGTATCACCTCAATCTGCAAGGTATCCAAGGTACGGAAGCGGTGGACAGCATCCAGCTCATCGACGTCATCAGCCGCGGTTTGAACCCCTACAAGCAATTTGACGAATACCTCAAATTGGCCGAAAACCCGGACATGCGCTTCATCGTCTCCAACACCACCGAAGCCGGCATCGCCTTCGACCCCAACTGCAAATTGAACGACGCTCCTGCAAAATCGTACCCCGGCAAGCTCACTCAACTGCTTTACCACCGCTTCAACTATTTCAACGGTGCTGCCGACAAAGGCTTCATCATCTTCCCCTGCGAGCTCATTTTCCTGAACGGCAAAGAACTCAAGAAAACCATCCGCCAGTACATCAAACTTTGGAACCTCGGCGAGGAATTCAAAAACTGGTTCGAAAACCACTGCGGCGTCTATTGCACGCTGGTGGACCGCATCGTTCCCGGCTATCCCAGAGAAACCATCGGTCAAGTTCTCGATAAGATTCAGATTGAAGACAAACTCGTCGTTCAGGCCGAAATCTTCCACCTCTGGGTCATAGAGGCCCCGGAAGCCATCGCCAAGGAATTTCCAGCTGCCGAAGCCGGACTCAACGTCCTCTTCGTACCCAGCGAGGCACCCTACCACGAACGCAAAGTCGTGATGCTGAACGGTCCACACACCTTGATGTCCCCCGTCGGCTATCTTTCAGGGCTGAACACGGTACGTGAGTGCTGCGAGGACGCTGTTATTGGCAAATTCGTCCGTCAAGTCATGTTCCACGAATTGGCCGAAACGCTGGACCTGCCACACGAAGAAATCAAACAATTCGGCAAAATGGTCATGGACCGTTTCCGCAACCCCTTCGTGAAGCATTTCGTCACCAGCATCATGCTTAACAGTTTTTCCAAATTCAAAACCCGCGACTTGCCCGGTCTGAAAAAATACCTCGAACGCAAAGGCAGCCTGCCCGTCGGCATGGTACTTGGTCTGGCCGGCATCGTCACCTATTACAAAGGCGGCAAGCGCGGCAGCGACGAGATCATCGTGAACGACGACCAATCCATTATGGACCTGCTCACCGAACTTTGGTCCACCGAAAACACCAACCGTGTGGCCCAAGGCGTACTCGGAGCCGAGTTCATCTGGGGCGAGAACCTGAATTTGGTTCCCGGCTTAACCTCCATGCTCCAAGCCGATTTGGATTCCATTCAGGAAAAAGGCATGCTGGAAACGGTTAAAGCAGTTTTACCGGCCGAAAACTTTGTGGCAGTGCCTAATCATCCCTTCAAAACCGGCATCTAAGATGTCTAATTTGAACGCCAATCTCTGCGTTGCTACTCGCCAGCCACTCCTCACGTACCAAAGTACGCTCCGGGGTGTCTGTCAACTAGCGCCTTGACCTTGGCACCCAAATTAAACATCTTTCTCACTAATCATCATTTTATGGATGCAATAGAATTTCTGAAAATAAATCCGGCAGACAACGTTGCAGTTGCCATACAGGCACTTACAAAAGGCCAGGAGATAAACATTGACGGTACCCTCGTGACCGTTCTTGAAGACATTCCTGCGGGCCACAAGCTGGCGTTGAAGGATTTTGCAGAGGGCGAACACATCGTCAAATACGGTTATGCCATCGGCCACGCCCGCTTTGCCGTGAACAAAGGCTCCTGGGTCAACGAAAAAAACATCAAGACCAATTTGGA
>Ga0302215_10000111_pt1 | contig 62626 bp, 49 predicted proteins | sample II_Fen_N3_1_FD_194580 | JGI IMG/M metagenome (GOLD analysis project Ga0302215, IMG submission 194580) | Peat permafrost microbial communities from Stordalen Mire near Abisko, Sweden - II_Fen_N3_1 | ecosystem: Environmental > Terrestrial > Soil > Wetlands > Permafrost | place: Sweden: Abisko... | reverse complement strand
ATCCAGCTTCCTTCAGATTCCACCTCACGATGGACACCCTTGCTTTCGGCTATATCCTTCCCACTACCGGGCGGATTCCGGACTTGCACCGGTTAGAAACGTGCGCCGCCAGGCGCACCAAATAAAAAAACCCCAAAGTGACTTGGGGTTTCTTCTAAATAATTATATATTAAATTTTTAAATGATTGATTCATAGTAATAACAAATCCTTTCATATATATGTATCAGTTATTGTTGCCAAATTAAACTCTTCTAAACATGCTATTAATTAAGTATGATAATTAAATTTATTAAGATTATTGTGAGAGAACTTGTATAGTAATAAAAATATAATATCATACAATTATTTCCAAGTCAATATTTTAATGCAATATATAGATACATTAATATATAATATACTATATTTAGTGCCTTAACTACCTAAGGATATTTTAATCATTTCCGTTGTTCCTTTTTGAAGTCAACCTTACTAAAATTTATAGAACCACAAAATTTCAAAAGAACAATGGAACAAAATAGAAAATAATTCTATAATTATCTATAAAGAGATAGGTACAACATGATTATAATTATATTATAGGTTGTACTAAAAGAATACAGAAAACACTCATGACTGCCCAGTCAAATCAAGTCTGTTATATAATCAAAACGAAATAGGTTATTATGAAATTTTTATTCTCCACTACAGTTGTTCTATAAAAGTTAATACTGTAGGTATGCCATAATATGAAAGAATAGGAGCTTTAAATCTATGATAAATACCAAAGCATACTTTAACCGCTGTAGAAATAGTATCTATAATGGAAAAGATCAATTTTTATTGGTACGAATAGCAAATAGTGAACAAGAAAAAGATTTAAGTATACCTCTAATTTGTGAAGGTTATGGACGAATAAAACATTTTTATAGAGTCCTTGATGATGATTGGTATGATACTCTTCCTATGGATCCGATGGCTAAGTCGCTTAATCTGACATATACAGACATTATTAAAGCACAAGTATTTCAAATTGCATCATGTAATTTACGTTGTTTGTACTGTTTTGTACCAGATGCGCTAAAACAAGGAACAAATAATGTCGCCAAATGGTTTACTACAAATAAATAGTCGATATGATAAGTAAAAATAATAATGACATAAAACTAATCGACTTGTCTGGAGGAAACCCTGAATTAACACCAGAGTGGATATTCCAGATGATGCAATCTTTAGAAAAAAGGGAATTACATGATAAAACGTACCTGTGGTCAGATGACACCTTAACAATGATAAATTATGCAGAATTACAATAAATAAAATCGGGAGGGAACTTGGAATATATCCACTTTTATCTCATTTTATGTTTTGATAAACTGTAAATAAAAGTGATAGCTAACCGGCTCGTAAGGTCTACTTATCGTCAATATCTACAATCAGTGAATCGTCAATCATGTCCTCGATTCTGTTTGCTTCCTTGATATGATTAACAAAATCGTAATTTAGCAGTTCCTCATTCCATATACGAACAATGCTTTTTTCAGCAACATACTGCAGGCTTTTAATTATTCAGGAAATCTTATACTGATAGCTCCCTTCATCATATATGGAACTTTCATCTCCCCATTCCTCTAATTGGCTAGAGTACTGTAGGTCAGGCAAATACAAACCCTGTTCCTTTTCATATATTGTGCGGAACTTTATCACAAGCATCAACATATTCCTCTAGATGAAATATATGAAAAGGTAATGGCTAGATCCAAAGGCTGCCGTTCACCTACTTCTGCCTAATCCTTTCAGAGTTTGCTCCGTCTGTGGTAAAATAGCATTAAAAATGGAGGAATACGCAATGGACAATCATACAGAGGAACTAAGAAATAAATATATTCAAAACCCACCTGAAGGCATGACAGCTGATGATATATTAAACATGGGCAATGAAGACCTTTTGGATATGGACTATTTTTTACATGAAGACGATGATCTTGATGACGATTTCGATGAAGAAGGTTTTTACATCTTTTAATCTACAATCGTCTCTGTTTCCTATGTCTGCTTTTAGCGGGCATTCTTAATAATCAACGACTCCAAACGGAGAACTTTCCTATAAAGTAAAAAAACCCGGCTACCTTTTTATTGGTTCGCCGGGTTTACAATTGATTAATTAATAAGAAATGCTGGTTCAAAAGATACACTTTTAATTTTTTTATCCCTAAGGAATCTATACATTTCTGAATTAATTATGATTGTTTTACCTTGAGATAGTCTAGGCTGCCCAAACCAGTCTTTTGTATAACAAATACTCTTACCACCCCACTCATTTCTCTTAAAAAACAATGGTGTTTGACACAAATAAGTATCGTAAGTATCACAATTTTGACAATGGCCACCTTTTTCAACTATAGACGGAAAAATCACAGAGCCAATACCCTCTTCAAGTATTAATCTTTTATGTGAGTTAATACAATCACCCTTCCTATAGTCGTAGATTTGTTCAAATCGTCCTGATATATTAAACTTATTAACCAATTCATCAGCCAACTGTTGTGATACTAATAACTCAGATTCACCCATATAAGTACAACATATATCTACTTTCTTTAAAAACAATGAATTTAAAAATAATGAGCACGTATCTCTTATTGACAAATAATTCAAACCGCATTCATTACATAAAACTCCCTTGTGCTCTTCAGAACCAGAACCTTTAGCACAGTCATCAATTTTCATAACTAGTATTTCAGCATTTTCGATTTCTTTTTTGCTAAATTTATATTCTCTTCTAAATACAGAATACCTAACCCCCATACTTTTTAAGTTATTAAACGTAATTTCATCATCAAAATAACTATTAATTATTTTAAAAGCTTCAACCTTTCCAAAGTCATTATCAAACGATTCGTACTCTGGTTTTCCTAAACTACCATCTAATAGTTTTACATCGTTAACTGGAATATGAATCCACAGAAATTGCTTCATTGTAACCTCCAAGTTTATTATTTCATAGCCTCTTCAAAATCGTCAAGAATATGCTTATATTTCATTTGGCTATAAAATCTTCTTAGACCCTCTGTAATCTTATCAGTTCCATACTTCTTAATTATATCTTTACCGGTATGACCTCGTTTAGCACCTAGCCATCCTCCTTCAAATTTTCTTAAAGCAGAATGTAGTTCTCTATGATCTGAATCTAACAATTTTGTTAATTTTTGCTTTGGATTTCCACCTAAATATTTAGGGAAACTGTGGTGCCCATGAGTCTTACCCACTCTCTCTATAGAATGACTAGCTGCTTCAGCAATTCTTGCAGCATCTACGCCTTCTTCTGCTTCATGAACTGCTTTTATTATTTTTTTAGCTTTACTAAAGACCCTAAATCCTTCTACTGCAGCATGCACTCCTCTTCCCGCATGAGCTGCAGATGAAACAATACCTGTTGGATCTAAAAAGGAAAAAGCATCAAAGGCTAACCATGCAGCGTTTGAAAGTGATGGGTGCTGCACAAAACTCACTATATCTATAGCTGTAAAGAAAACATCTAAAAACCAATGTCCTGTCGGATCCACACCATTAATTGCATCATTCTCACAATAAGTATACAGATTCAAACTTAACGGATTCTTATAATCGCCTTCATAACTATCCATCTCAATGAAACGTCCCATCGATGGTGAATAACTTCGAGCTCTAAGGAATACTGTATCACTGTACTTATCATAATACTCCCCACAGTAGCGGAATGGATTTGCATCAGCACTGTCTATATTTTGTTCCACACCATATGCATCATAGGTATAGGATTTCGTAGTTGCATAACTACCATCAAGGAGCTTTACAACATTTCCATGAGAATCGTTCACGTAATACCATTTCAACGAGCCATCTGCATTCTCCGCTTTCAACAGTTCTTCATTACCACGGATGTATTTTGATACCACATTCTTATTGGCATCCAGTTCCATGACGACCTGATCGCCATCCCACACGTATAAGGTTGTTCCATCTGTGTTAATTCTGCTGGATATCATATCGTCAGAATCATAGTCATAAGTAGTGGTAACCCCACTTGTTATTGCTTGCTGCATACGATTATTTCCATCGTAAGCATAAGTATTCATACTTGAATCTTTCGTTGTATTGCCATTCGAGTCATAGTTTGCGTTCGTAAGCTTTGTACCGCTTGAATTATAGCTATTGGTAGTGCTTCCCTTAGTCAATATATTATGGTAATCATCATAAGTATAATTCGTTGCATCTCCATTGTCAATTGCGGTAAGTATGCGTCCCAACTTATCATAGGTAAAGCTTTGGGAACGTCCGGATACACTCTCTCCAATTGCACTTATCTTACCGTCAACATTTCTTTGAAGTGTCTCATTGAAGATATTCGTTCCGTTCGCCGAGGTGGTATTGGTCTTTATTGCCCCTAATTGATTGTAGGAATATGTTTGGTTAAGGGCTCCCATCGTCTTGGTTTTAAGCTTTCCTTCTCCATCATAGGTATAGGAAGCAACGGCGGTACCGTTTTCCTTCAGCGTTTTTAACTGACCCTGCGTTGTGTAATCATAGGATAGGGCTAATTTTGTAACGTTGTTGATTTTAACACCAAAGGATTTAGTGGATCCATCCACATTATAAGTATAAAGCTTTTGAATTCCCTGGGTTCCGGTTTCATCCGACTCTTGAATTTTCTCTTCAACAAGCTGGTGTGAAGTATCCTTTGTTCTTGTCGTAGTAACTGGTTGGTTGAAACCGTTTGTTACCGTGATGATCTCTTGTTCTGTTGTACTTCCATCAACTGGATCAATATATACATGATTTTCCTTACAGCTCTTCGATGCGTCGGTAGCAATAACCTCTTTATAGGTTATTCTTCCCATATTGTCATACTGATACGTGGTAATAGAGCCATTTGGATCTTTTGATTTTGTCAGGTTACCATCTTGGTCATAACTGATATAAGTTGTCAAGAAATTATCCGCATCGGTTTTAGTAGCCAGATTTCCTGCCTCATCATAATCATATTTTATAACAGAATGTTGTGTATCTATTCCGGGTGTAACGGTATCCATATCAGTGATTGTAAGTCTTGCACTTAACCCCTGGTATACCCTGCGAAGTCTTCCATTTTCATCATAATAATACTGTGTATAATTATCCTTTGTACCATCCGTTAACTTAACAAGAACAATATTGCCTCTGCTGTCATATTCATAAGCTGTTGTTCTCTTATTATCTGCACTACCAGGTGCATTGCACATTACACCAGATTCACGAATCGATCCATCTGCACTATATACAAAGGTATTTGTATTTTTTATATTGACTTTTGAATTATGCTCATGGACAAAACAATCATTAATTGCAATTGCCTTAAGAAATAAAAACTCCGCCAGGTCGCTCTATAAATATGGAGTTTCCCAGTGGAGTTTTGTAGTTTTTATAGATAAGTTTTGATGTTATTAGTAATTTGAAGTTATAGCATCATAATTTAAGATATTAATTAATAGTAAACACTTGTGGTAATACTCTTAGGGAAATAAAATTATTTTTAACTACCAAATATTGAAATTCTATATTTGTACAAACAAAATCACCAGTAACCCAAGCTCTATCATACTTCTTAACATCATCAGGATGCATAATATGGTATAATTTTTCCTCTCTTATGGTTAATATACCTTTTTTATTAAGATACTTTTCTTCTAACTTGTCTGGTATATATTCGGAACAAAGCTTGACACCAAAACTTATTTCATCTAAAATCTCTTTTTCCAACATATCAGCAGAATCATAGAAAAAGTAAACCATTTCCGGTTTTCCGATATCCTGCGCTCTTTTAGATTCCAAAGTCATGGCTTCAAAACATACATGTTTATAGGGTGCAAAAAACGGATTCGACACTATAATCTGAGCCAAACAATATTCAAATGTCAAATCAATCAATAGTGCCTCTTCGTCTTTATTGTGTATTTCAGCAGAATCAGCTTCTGATAGTAAATTAAATATATCACTCTGACTCCATTTCAACACTATTTCTTTAATATGTTCAAAGCTATAATTACTCATCTTTACTTGCTTCCTATCTTTTTAATATTGGTGGCTTTGGGCGCCCTTTTTATTCGTGGCAATCCTTTTTTTGCCAATAGTCTATCGTATAATGACCCTGGACCATTAACAATTCCCCAACCAGCTGTACCACCTTGAGTCAGCGTATTACTAGGTACATTAAATTCAACATATACTGAACCCTTCCCAGCTTGTTTAGCAAATGACGTTAAATCCGCAGGGTTTGAAACACAAGTTTTATGATCAAATATCAATTGTACCTTCTTTGTTTTTTTCATATTCATATATTCAGTTTTTGACATCCAACGACCTACTCTTGTAGCTTTACTCAACGAACCTATTTTTGAGAAACCCCTCCCAATTCCTTCTGATGCCAGCATCATTGAATATCCACCGAAAGAATTTCCATAGTACTCTCCAATGGCTTTAGGACCATTTTTCATAGCATAATAATTACCAATTGGATCAGATGGGCAATAAATCGAATAACATAAACCTCCTAATGCACCTAATCCATTACGCAATGGATCCTTTTTTATACTATTGTATGTGTCGCTAATACTTGTAGGAATACTAGTGAAAGAATTAACGAACCCATCTCCAAATCCTTTAAAAAAATCACCAATGTTTTTCCAGAATTTCCAATGTCCACTCGGATCCACTCCATTAATCGCATCATTCTCACAATAAGTATACAGATTCAAACTTAACGGATTCTTATAATCACCCGCAAAGCTATCCATCTCAATAAAGCGTCCCATCGATGGCGAATAACTACGAGCTCTAAGGAATACTGCATCACTGTACTTATCATAATACTCCCCACAGTAGCGGAATGGATTCGTATCAGCACTGTCAATATTCTGTTCCAAACCATATGCATCATAGGTATAGAATTTCGTCGTTGCATAACTACCATTAAGGAGTTTAACTACATTTCCATGAGAATCATTCACATAATACCATTTCAACGAACCGTCTGCATTCTCCGCTTTCAACAGTTCTTCATTACCACGGATGTATTTTGATACCACATTCTTATTGGCATCCAGTTCCATGACGATCTGATCGCCATCCCAGACATATAAGGTAGTTCCATCTTTGTTAATTCTGCTGGATATCATATCGTCGGAATCATAGTCATAAGTAGTGGTAACTCCACTTGTTACTGCTTGCTGCATACGATTTATTGCATCGTAAGCATAAGTATTCATACTTGAATCTTTCGTTGTATTGCCATTCGAATCATAATTTGCGTTTGTAAGCTTCGTACCGCTAGTATTATAGCTATTAGTAGTGCTTCCCTTAGTTAATATATTATGATAATCATCATAAGTATAATTTGTTGTATCTCCATTGTCAATTGCGGTAAGTATGCGTCCCATCTTATCATAGGTAAAGTTCTGGGAACGTCCGGATACACCCTCTCCAATTGCACTTATCTTACCGTCAACATTTCTTTGAAGCGTCTCATTGAAGATATTTGTTCCGTTCGTAGAGGTGGCATTAGTCTTTATTGCCCCTAATTGGTTATAGGAATATGTTTGGTTAAGGGCTCCCATCGCCTTGGTATTAAGCTTTCCTTCTCCATCATAGGTATAGGAAGCAACGACGGTACCGTTTTCCTTCAGCGTTTTTAACTGACCCTGCGTTGTGTAATCATAGGATAGGGCTAATTTTGTAACGTTGTTAATTTTTACGCCAAAGGATTTAGTGGATCCATCCACATTGTAAGTATAAAGCTTTTGGATTCCCTGGGTGCCGGTTTCATCCGACTCTTGAATTTCCTCTTCAACAAGCTGGTGTGAAGTATCCATTGTTCTTGTCGTTGTAACCGGTTGGTTGAAACCGTTTGTTACTTTGATAATCTCTTGTTCTGTTGTACTTCCATTAACCGGATCGATATATACATGACTTTCCTTACAGCTCTTCGATGCATCGGTATCAATAACCTCTTTGTAGGTTATTCTTCCCATATTGTCGTATTGATACGTGGTAATGGAACCATTCGGATCTATTGATTTTGTTAGGTTTCCATCTTGATCATAACTAACGTATGTTGTCAAGAAATTATCCGCATCAGTTTTGGTTGCTAAATTTCCAGCCTTATCATAATCATATTTTATAACAGAATATTGTGAATCTGTTCCGGGTGTAACGGTATCCATAGCAGTTATTGTTAGTCTTGCGCTTAATCCCTGATAAACCCGGCGAAGTCTTCCATTTTCATCATAATAATACTGTGTATAATTATCCTTTGTACCATCCGTTAACTTGACAAGAACAATATTGCCCCTGCTGTCATACTCATAAGCTGTTGTTCTCTTATTATCTGCACTACCAGGTGCATTGCACATTACGCCGGATTCACGAATCGATCCATCTGCATTATATACAAAGGTACTTGTAGAGTAATATTGAATTCCATTTATGATATCAAAGGGTACTTTTGTTGATATTACTCTACCCGCTGCATCATAAGTTACTATTTTACTTATCGTAACTCCATCCGTTGTCTCCTTGGAACCCATCATTAGTCCGGAAGGGCTAAAGTTATATTCCACATCACTTACCTTAGTTGTTCCACTGGACGAATCCTCAGTATGAACTTTAACATCTCTTCCCGCAAAATCCTGATAGTTCGTCGTCTGGCTCGATATGGTTGTCCCATCTAAATAAGACGTGCTGATTACTTTTTGAACATTAATTGTCTTACCATTTAAAAGCGTATAACCGGTTACGGTAGAATAAGATGTTATTGATGTTATCTTGGCACTGGAACTTGGTGTTTCTTTATATTCTTCCTTAATATTTCTTCCAAGATTGTCATAGGTGGAGATGGTGACGCTACCGGTAGAATCTCAGGATTCCTTCACCTGACCCAGCTTATCATACAGAGTTTGCGTCTCTTCACCATTTTCGACTGTAGTTATATCAAGAGAGTTTCCATTCTCTGTGGTATGCGTAGTAAAGGTAGCATCCGTTGTTCCATAGTATATATTTACAGAGTGTAACGTTGCTGATGTATTATCATCAATGTAATACAGACCATCATTCGCAGGGTTGTAATTTTCTCCTGAGACTGTGAACATCGTACGACCAGACAGATCTACATAACTTCTCGTCGTTCCTATCGAATCACCATCTGCCTCATAATTACTCTCACGCAAAAGGTTTCCTTCAAAATCATACTGTTTGACAGTATTCTCACCTGATGGTTTCGTAATCTTAATGATACGTCCTCTATTATTTATGTCATACTTTGTTACAAAACCGGCCGGATCTGTTTCTGTTAAGCAGCTTCCTTCAGAATTATACGTATAGGTCGTAGTATTCGTCTTACTAGAATTAACCCTTACTGAACTTGTTAACATGCTTCCCTTAAAGGTACTTGATGAATCATACGTCCAGGAAGTAATCATATAATTATCCTGGTTTTGGCTGGTCGAATAAGCAGCAACATTGTCAACTGCCTGTACGGCTTTCTTCTGAAGATAGATACCACTTGTATCATAAAGATACCAGGTTGTATTCTTAAAGGTCGTCGGGCTAGTCGCTAAATCGGTATCGCTCTCACAGGTAATGTTATTCTTTGAATTATAAGAATAATATCTCTTTCCATTATCCGGATTTGTAGTTGTAATAACATTGCCATTTGTATCCACCGTGTAGGCATAACTGTTACCCAGTCTATCTGTCGCCTGAATTGTGTCTCCATAATTATTATATGCGTTGGTTGAAACTGCTCCAAGACCATCCATATATCTTGTTACATAATACCTAGTATTATAATCATAATCACTTACAACGCCATCTGTACTTGTTACTCTGGTACGATTCGATATATTATTATAACCATAGGTATAAGTATTCGTATTCCCGTATTCATTCGTTAGTGTTGCTACTTTATCATTACTGTAAGTAATTGACTCAATTGCGTATTTGGTAGCTTCTTCTCCATATACATCTTTGGTCAGATAATAAGACCTAATATAACCATCCGGATCATAGAAATAATAAGTAGGACGGCAAGATGAACTTACTGATTCTACTAACTGATTCTTTTCATTATAGTAATAGGTTTGAATTCGATCGGTATCATCTGTAACTGTTGTTAATAACCCTGTTGATGCACTATAAGTAAAAGTTAATGATCTTCCAGTAGGTCCATTCACATTTGCAACTCTTCCACTGGAATCTAAGTCTATGGTAGTAACATTACCATATTTGTCTGCCATTGCAATTAAGCGCCCGGCCGAATCATAGCCATAGATTGATTGATCCGTTAAGGTCAGTTTATAATAGATCGATTTTCCGCCTAAGGTCAACGTGCCACCCGTAGATAACAATTTGTCATGTGTCCAATCAGAGCTATAAACTCCACTTGATACAGTATAAGGTTTAATACTTCCATCTGGCATCGTAACTGTAGCTTTCCCCGTCGCGAAGGTTATCTTCCCGCTAAAGCTATTACGCCAACCTATTCCCATATCAGAATCATCACTGATATCTTTTGAATTATAGTACCTGGTTAGTGTGCCTCCTTTGAAGGCGGGCGTCTCCCAATCAATGTCTTCAACCGAGTAGCAGAAGTTACCTGTTCCGGAATTGACACCTACCTCACCAAAATGAAGACGTTCTGCATCCGATACCTGTGCAGCTGGTGCGATAGAACCAGGTGTTGAAATGGTATTCACTGTAAACGTAACTTTATTTGTATCACAGTTGTCTCCATACTCTAGGCTGATATCATGTGTTCCAGTTATATTGATATAGACGGGCTGGTAAGTGAATCCTCCCGAAGAATCCTCTACAGCTGGATTCATAACTTTACGCACAATACCTCTACCGTATTTTAGTAGCATATAGGAGGATCCTGTGTGGCAGGTTACGTATAAATTAGTACGCATTGGTACATCTACCCCATCGGTTAGTTGCACATAATTACCCGAACTGTCTTTACTATAAACCTTGAAATCCGGTGTTGTAGTTATTCCTTTGGTCGTTGCAGAGGCAAGCTTACTTGGCTTTGACGTATTCCCATATACATCCCTTGCAACCACATAGTACTTAAGTGTATTATCCGTGATTCCAGTTACTGTATAATTAGTCTCTGTTGTTGATACAATTTTTGTAGAAGCTCCGCCTGTAGTTTGCTTGTACACATCATAGGTAATATTGCCGGAGGAATCGTTACTTTTATTCCAGGTCAGACTAATACTGGTTGACGTTCTTCCAGAAACAAGCACCTTATAAGGGGTTGATGGCAGATCATCATCTTCATAACTTATCTTATCTATGGCATATCCCCAGCCAACATTTGCTGCATCAGATTTTAATGTAACAGTTATTGTATTGCCGGTAGCATATGAAGACCAGCCTCCATTCGGAGCGCTGCCTGAAAAGTTATTGCCAGCACTTGAAGTAATATAATCATGCCCACTTTCTGTATCCATTCTGGTAAAGTGAACTCTTATTCTACTCGCACCATTTTTCTTAATAGTTGAAGTAATATTCGAATTATTAGCATAGTTGTGAGCAGATTCAACTTTTTTTGCTTCTTCTAAAACTACTCCGGATACGGCAACAAAACCTTCGTCGCCCTCATATTCTCTATCGCCATGCTTAGTATCTGGCTTTTTCCAAGAATCTTTCATCTGACCATCGACATAGTTTTTATTAAAGGTATTATAGATGGACAATGCTTGCTCCACATCAACGAGTCCATTACCATATTCCTTCTTATCTCCTACTTGCTGAGCAGATTCGTTCATTAACAGACGTATAAAATCATTACTTTTATTTTTATCTTTTCCCCATAGAAGGGCAGCAACCGCAGCTACATGAGGAGCCGCATATGATGTTCCACTGACACTTTCATAGCTCTTGCCTAATGATGTTGTATAAACTTCTACACCTGGAGCGCACAAATCAACAGCATCCCCACGAGATGAAAAATCTGCAACTTTATTCGCCTTATCAACCGCACTTACTGCAATTACGCTACTGTAAGCAGCAGGATACTGAACATTATCCGTAGTGTTCTTTCCGTTATTGCCTGCAGCTGCAACAATCAGAATACCGCTTTCATAAGCCGAGTTTATCTCCTCTTCTAAAACTCTCGAATAGGTATCCGTTCCAAAGCTCATATTGATGACATCAATATCATTTTGCTTGCACCATTCGATCGCATTAATAATACTACTTATCTTGCCAACACCTGACTTGTCCATTACTTTAAGAGAATAGATTTCAGCCGCTGGTGCACCACCGAGAATTCCTATTTCATTCTCACTGGCTGCAATAACACCGATTACAGCCGTACCATGACCATTCTCATCAACTAAGTTGGAATCTCCTGTGAACGACTCACTTCCGGCAACTGTAATATCCGGATGCTCAGATACACCTGTATCTAATACCGCGATTTTTACTCCGTCTCCTTTAAGTCCTTCTTCATGCGCAGGCTTTACACCTACATCTTCAAGATTCCAAGGAACAAAATCTTCCCCTGATATTTGTACTTCAGTATCAGGTTCTATGTAGTCTACATTATCATTCGATAACAGATCATTGGCTTCCGTCGCTGTCATCTCAGCAGATACAGCTGGTAAATCCCCTAGATTATTTTTCTTGATTTTTACTTTGCTTTTGATTTTGTCAACGACCATGTCTTTTGACTTTTTGTCCTTCATTACAACAATATATTGGTGTTTTGTGTTGTCCTGAACTTGTGTTTGTTTTTCCTTAGCTTTAATTGTACTGGCTGGTAAAGATGTAACTATAATTGCTAATACCAATATCCATGTAATAACTTTAAAAAATACTTTTTTGTTCATAAACCCTCCCATAATTTATATTTTATACATGATATTGACATTATATTGAATAAATTAACAAATGTAAATAAATATTGAGTTAATATACACCAATTTAAAATTTAATGTAAAATTTAATATTTATGTATCATCACTGTATATTTTATTGCCTAACAAAGGATCCTAATTAAATTAATATTACGCTCGGGTGTTCCAACTAAGCCGTCTTCATACTCCATTTTAACATTGATATATCCTTGTGGGTTAATAAAACTACCGTCTCCACATGATTCGTTCTAGGAAACATATCATAATCTTACAGTTTAGTTATCAGCAAGTATGTTTATTTTCTGAGATAATATATAATATAAAAGGCCACCACCAGGATTTTATTATATTACTCAAAAGATTATTTATCTTATTTAAAGTCTTGTTAATAGGCATGACCATAATAGTTGGTTAAGTACTATTACTACAAATGGAAGTATTGCTGATTTTATTAATTACAATATTTAGATAATGCTATGTTAGATTATAATATTGGTATTTGTATAAAAATAGGAGTTCATTATGAACTCCTATTTTTATTACACAATTATGAGTAAGTTTGCTAATACCATCATTCTTGTATAGGTACCAACTTTTTTCTTCATGTACCAACTTAATTATCCATGAACATTTTGCAAAAAATCTTCTTTAATAATTTTACGTAAATGTACCTTTTTGAAGGGGATTTCAATATTTATTGAACGATTTCATTATTTATTGTACGATTTCATTATTTATTGTATTTCAACAACTATCTCCTAGACAACAACGCCACCGTCTCCACATGTACACTATAACTAAATTGATCCACTGCCCTAACTTTCACTAACTCAAAGTCCTTCTCGCACAAGTACTTTAAATCCCTGGCCAGGGTAGCTGGATCACAGGATACATAAACAACTCTCTTGGGTGCCATTGCAATAATGGTGTCAAGAAGGCTTTGGTCGCAGCCTTTGCGTGGGGGGTCAACTACGATAACATCAGCGTATATCTTTTCTTCCTTATATGCCTTGGGAAGTACTTCTTCTGCCGCCCCTACGTAGAAATTGGTGTTATGAATATCATTTAATTCCGCATTCTTTTTCGCATCCTCAATTGCTTGGGGTATAATCTCAACACCATATACTTGCTTTGCTTTTTGAGCTAGAAATAGCGAAATGGTACCAATACCGCAATATAGATCCCACACCACTTCATCTCCGTGCAGATCAGCATAGTCAAGTGCTATATCGTAGAGTTTCTTGGTTTGCACGGGATTGACCTGGTAGAAGGATAGAGGAGAGATTTGATAGCTTATCTCACCTATTTTATCCGTGATAAAAGGGTCTCCCCAGAGTGGAATTACCCTGCTGCCTAGAATTACATTGGTCTTCTCTTTGTTCACATTCAGACAAATGCTCTTCATACCCTTTATCTTCGTTAATCCTTCAATCAGCTCGTCTTTATGTGGTATATCGGTTGCATTTACCACTAAGCATACCATAACCTCACTAGTTTGAAATCCTACTCTGGTTAAAATATGGCGAAGTAATCCCTTATGGCTCTCTTCTTGATAGGGCTCAAGATTGTACTTTTTGAAAAATGCTCTTAAAAATTCAAGGATTTCTATATTGATTTCAGCACCGATATAGCAGTGCTTCGTGTCAATTATGTCATGTGATCTTCCTGCATAAAAACCTATTGCTATACTTCCATCTCGATTGCGCCCTACTGGAAATTGAGACTTATTTCGATAATGCCATGGATCTTCCATTCCACAGATGGGTTCCATCACAAGCTCTGTGAATCCACCTATTCTGGTCAAACAATTACGAACTTTATTGTCCTTGTATTCCAGTTCCTTCTGATAGTCAACATGTTGAAGCTGACAACCACCACACCTTGCCGCAATCGGACAACGTGGTTCAACACGGTATTCAGAGGGTTGTAGGAGTTTCACTACTCTTGCATAACCATAGGTCTTACCGGTTTTTGTAACCTGAACCAATGCTCTGTCTGCTATAACGGTATCCTTGACGAATAAAGTATATCCCTCATATCTACCAATTCCCTCTCCTGCGGAGCCAATATCTTCAATTTGTATTTCAACCTGATCGTTCTTTTTTAACATCACTGAATAATTCATCCTATCTGTTTCATTCATTCGAATTAAAATCTGCCTAATCCTCCACAACTGAGTTAATCCATGGACAGTTCAGTATATAGTCATGCATTCTAATTCTTGATTCATTGTACTTTCCTTAATTCACAGTACTTTTCGATAATTCTTAGTATTTTTCATATTTCTTAGTACTTTCCTTAATTCATTGTACTTTTCATAAATCATTGTACTTTTCATAATTCATAATACTTTCCTTATTTCATTGTACTTTCCTTAATTCTAAGTACTATTACTAATTCTAAGTACTACTCCTAATTCTTTGTACTACGCTTAATATTAGTTTCAAATAACTTCTGATAACCGAGCCATTCCTGTTTCGGGTCCGCATTACCAAAAAGTTCTGTCATGGACTGTAACTTTGCATCCGTATTGTCTGCAAAATGTAGTGCCATCGCCTCCACCGTTGCCGGTTTCTTCGGTGAACCATATTCTAACTCACCATGGTGAGATAAGATACAATGTAGTAATTCATTGGCCAGCATCTCAGGGAACTTACTCATACTTTTGATATGGTTACCCACCTGATTGGTTCCGATAAAGATGTGTCCAAGAAGTTGTCCATCGCTGGTGTAGTCATTCTCAGGAAAGGTTGAAAGTTCCTCCATCTTACCGACATCATGAAAAAGAGCTGCAGTTATTAGCAAATCCTTATTCAAAATAGGGTAGTTCGCCGAATAATATTCACAAAGCTTCACTACTCCTAACGTATGTTCTAAAAGACCACCTACAAAGCCGTGATGAACGCTCTTTGCAGCAGAATGATATTTAAATCTTTTTACAAAATCTTTATTATTAATAAAGAAAGCTTCTGCAAGCGCCTTTAGATTTGGCTCATCAATTCCTAGAATAAAATTCTTTATCTCACTATACATTCCTTCAATATCTTTCTTAGAAACAGGAAAATAATCCTCAGGGTAGAATTCACCCTCCTGTGCTTTATATATTCTACTGACATTTAGCTGAAGAGAATCTTGAAAACTAGTTACTCTCGCATCTATATGTACGAAATCCATTGTATCGTATTGTCCAATTTCACTGCTAAAGTCCCATATCTTACTATCAATCGTTCCCGTTTTATCCTGCAAAATCAACGAGCCATAGCTTTTACCGCTCTTTCCGGTTAAAACCTGCTTTGATTTACATAAATATATCTCGTTTTTTATAAAGTCATTTTCTCTCAAATCTTTAACAAATCTCATTTTACATAACCTTTCTCTGTAAGCTTTTCTTATCTTAACTATTATACCCTACAAAAAATGATATATAAAGCATTAATTGTTTTTGTATCAAAAGATATACTTCTCATTAATTGTTTTTGTGTCAAAAGATGTATCTTATTCTTATTTTGCATTACAAGATATAAATCATCACTTGTTTTTTTATTGAAAGATATCTAGCATTACTTATTTTGTATTGAAATTATAAATCATTAATTGGATTTTGTATCAAAAGATATTTAGCATTAATTATTTTTGTATCAAAAGATAGAATCATTACTTATTATTGTACCAAATGATATCCGGTATAATAGTTTACCCAACTTATCCAAAATGTTAATGAATGAATGTGTGCGTATATATATGCAGATGCGCAGACCGGCCTCATGCGTTTGTCTTATATCGCATGTGGGTAAGGCAAGTCATCTGTATATATATACGCACACATTCATTTTCAACACCTAACTTATGACAATTTAACACAAAAAGAATATTGTTAAATAGGTATCTCAGCAATAACATCTTCCCATTTAACAACATTCCCAACTTAACATCATATTATTTAATTTTGTCAGATAAGGTAACCGATAAGTTCATCGTTGTGTCCGTACCTTTTATATTTCTCAGGATCTTAAAATCAGCCTTATCGCCCGATTTATAATAATTGATGGTTTCAAAGAAATTCGTTGAACTTAATATCGTGGTACTGTCCACTTGAAGAATAATATCTCCATTCTGTATTCCTGCTTTAAATGCCGGTGAATCTGCCACAACCTCTTTGACATAAATTCCATTCCCGACCCTATATTGCGCTTTCGTGTCAGAAGTCATATCATCCGTCTTCACACCACAGTAAATTCGAGGCGTTTTGTTACCCATCGCTGTGATAATTTGCTTTAATTTAGTAATACCAATGGCAGTATTTAAGTCCTCAAAGCCTTTCTCTTTCAACGATTGCGTAATAATTCCGATGATTTGCCCTTTAAAATCAACTATAATTCCATCACTATTTTTATTATCTATAATACTGGTATTGAACAGATCCATCTCATTATCCGTAACACAAGAACAGTTTCCTTTGCTGGTAACCATACCATACTCTATGGATCCTGGATGTCCATTCGGACTACCCAATGCAATGATTGGATCACCCTCTTTGACCGAATAGGTTTGGCCAAGTTTAGCAACCTCAAGTTGGCTCAAATCAACCTTTTGAATCTCTTCAATTGGAACAGCAAGCATTCCCAGATTTAATTCAGCTTCGTAATCTTGGAGTATTGCGTCAACTGATACCGTATCATTTATTATTACTTTTATGTTCTTTGCGCCCTTCACCTTGTCCAGTGTTACTAATACGAGTAACTCTTCTGAGTTATTAAACATAATAACTCCAGTGGAATGTACTGTTTTTATTACAGAATTTCCAAACAAATCCTCTGTAGTAAATTTACTCTTTATATTCAATATAGACTTACTAACATTCGTAGCTACTTGTAGAATATCATCATTCATACTGATATAGTCATTTATATCTGCTGGAATGTGTTGCTCTACTACAACCGGAGTCGTAATAGGCGTGGGAGTAATTGTACTTTTTGGCTTGTTGGGTGATGTAATATTCTTAGATGTATTGTCTGCCGGAAAAGATACCGGTGTTCGTGTAACATCATGTTCAAACAATTTCTTCAACTTCGGCTCTGCGAATATAATAGTAATCGAAGCGACCAAACCAAACAATATAGCCAATAACAGTGTTATAAGGGGCGGAAAAATCCATTTTTTAAATTTCTTATGTTTCTTCTCTACCACCAACTCTTTGATAAATTCGTATTCCTTCTTGTCCTTTTCTTGATCAGACATTCCCAATCTCCTTATCGAAGCATATAAAACCGAAAATTAGTGATACTTAAGACCTATTTTACTAACAACATATGAACTTATAATGAATATTTTGTAAACAAAAAACCCCATAAAATGTTGCATCGTTAAGAGTTAAACTCTTGATTCTAAGAAATTAATATTATAATATCAAATTATATAATATTTGGTAATAAACTTCAATTATTTTCACGACTAAATTACAAATACGTTATTTAAAAGTATTTGAATCCCTTTACAACCTTAAAGATTGTGTGATATATTGACACTTCGCTAGTTTCCACCTATTGAGACACCAATTTTCCTGAATTATATGTTTTATTTCTTTACAAGATAAGGTAAAATAGATATATCTCAGTAAAATATAAATTGATATAACTACCAACATCAAAGAAATAAACATCATGCGGAAAGGTAATACGTAATGAACGAGAAAGCATTAAGAACCTTAGAATATAATAAAATAATTGATAAATTAACTTCTCTTGCCAATACCGCCTATGGTAAAGAGCTGTGTGCGCGCCTGCTGCCAAGTATGGAGCTAGATACAATTAATAAGCTACAGAGAGAAACCACCGATGCGCAATCCAGAATATTAAGAAGAGGAAGCGTGTCCTTTAATGGAATCCATGATATTCGCCCCTCCCTTATGCGTCTAAAAATCGGTTCCGCATTGAACGCTTCAGAGCTGTTACACATTAGCTCTGACTTAGATGCCGCCCTCCGTGTAAAAGCCTATGGTGGATATACAGGCAAGGACAATGACAATCTATCAGAGGATTCTCTAACAGAGTATTTTGGTGGGCTGGAACCACTTACCCCACTTAATAATGAAATTAAACGTTGTATCATATCAGAAGAGGATATTGCAGATGATGCTAGTCCAAGCTTAAAAACCGTAAGACGTTCCATCAAGAGTACCAATGACCGTATTCATAGCGAACTTTCTTCTATCCTTAACTCCTCCAGAACCCTGTTACAGGACGCAATCATCACTATGAGAAATGGTCGCTACTGCCTTCCTGTTCGTGCCGAGTACAAGAGCCAGTTTCAAGGTATGATTCATGACCAGTCCTCCACTGGTTCAACCTTATTCGTAGAACCAATGGCAATTGTTCGCCTTAATAATGAACTGAAGGAACTTTCCATTAAGGAACAGGAGGAAATCGAAAAGGTATTAGCCGACCTTAGCAATCGGGCAGCCGAACACAGCGATGACCTTGAAAATGATTTTTACACCCTATCTGAGCTGGATTTTATCTTTGCAAGAGGATCCTTATCCAAACAAATGAAAGGTACTGAGCCGACCTTTAATAATAAGGGTATTATCAATATTAAAAAAGGGCGACATCCATTGATTGACCCGAAGAAGGTAGTTCCCATCGACATTATGCTGGGCAATGACTTTTCTATGTTAATCATTACCGGCCCAAACACTGGTGGTAAAACTGTATCTCTTAAGACGGTTGGACTTTTAACCTTAATGGGGCAGGCAGGACTTCATATCCCCGCCTTTGATGGCTCTGAGCTTGCTGTATTTGAAGAAGTGTATGCCGATATCGGTGATGAGCAAAGTATTGAACAAAGTCTTAGTACTTTCTCCTCCCATATGACGAATATTGTCAATATATTAAAGCTTGCTGATACAAGATCCTTAGTACTATTTGATGAGCTTGGAGCCGGTACAGACCCTACAGAGGGTGCTGCTCTTGCCATTTCCATTCTTTCTTCCCTTCATAAAAGAGCCATTCGTACCATGGCAACCACACATTACAGTGAGCTCAAGGTATATGCATTATCGACCGAGGGTGTATCCAATGCGTGCTGCGAATTCGATATTGAAACCTTAAGACCCACCTATCGACTATTAATCGGTATTCCAGGCAAAAGTAACGCCTTCGCCATCTCCTCCAAGTTAGGTCTTCCAGATTATATCATCGAGGATGCAAGAGAATTAATCGGGAAGCAGGACAAGAGCTTTGAGGATCTTCTTAGCGATCTCGAAGCGAGCCGTATTACGATTGAGAAGGAACATAATGAAATCCTTCGCTACAAGGAAGAAGTTGAAAAGCTTAAGAAGAACCTTGATCGTAAGAACGAAAGTCTGGATGCCAACCGTGAACGAATCTTAAAAGAAGCCAAAGAAGAGGCCTCCACAATCTTACAGGAAGCCAAAGAATTTGCAGATCAAAGCATCCGCAAATATAACAAATGGATGCAGGATGGCAGTAGCATTAAAGATATGGAAAATGAACGTAATTCTTTACGTGAGCATATGAATAAAAATAGTTCTCCCTCACAGAAGAAGCAACAAAAGTCCGGCAAGAAACTTACTGCTAAGGACCTTAAGGTTGGCGAATCCGTTAAAGTACTTAATTTAGGTTTAAAGGGCACCGTTAGCACCCTTCCAAACGCAAAAGGCGATCTCTATGTCCAGATGGGAATTTTACGTTCCTTGGTTAATATTAAAGATATTGAAATAATCGAAGAAGAAAGCATTACCACCCCAAGCTATAACAATACTCAAAGTGGTAAAATAAAGATGTCCAAATCTTTTACCATCCATCCTGAGATTAATCTAATTGGTAAAACTGTGGATGAGGCGCTTTCAGAACTTGACAAATACCTAGATGATGCATATCTGGCTCATCTACCACAGGTAACAATCATTCACGGACGTGGAACCGGCGCCTTACGCAATGCAATTCAACTTCATTTGAAGAAATTAAAATACGTTAACTCCTTCCGTGTGGGCGGTTCCGGAGAAGGCGACCACGGCGTAACCATAGTAGAGTTTAAATAGGTTTGCTTAAACTTAAGAGGAATTGAAAGGAGAAGAATATGATAGCTAAACAGAAAATATTAATTGTAGATGATGATGTGAACATCGCAGAGCTAATCTCTTTGTATTTAACCAAGGAGTGCTTTGATACGATGATTGTAAATGATGGCGAAGCAGCAATCAAACAATTTCAAGAATATCAACCAAATTTAGTGTTGCTAGACCTTATGCTTCCCGGCATTGATGGCTATGAAGTATGCCGCGAGATTCGTAAAACCTCCGGTGCACCCATCATCATGTTATCCGCCAAAGGCGAAATCTTTGATAAGGTATTAGGCTTAGAACTCGGTGCGGATGATTATGTGATAAAACCTTTTGATTCCAAAGAATTAGTGGCAAGAGTACGCGCTGTGCTTCGCCGATTTCATCCATCAACCAAGGAAGAGCCGGAAGAGAGTGCTGCACAAACAGGAGATTATGTAACCTATTCCGATTTAGTTATTAACATCAGCAACTATTCCGTTCAATATTATTCTGAAACAATTGAAATGCCTCCAAAGGAGTTGGAGTTATTATATTTCCTAGCCTCCCATCCGAATCAAGTATTTACCAGAGAGCAGCTCCTAGATCATATCTGGGGTTATGAATACTTTGGAGATACTAGAACAGTGGATGTTCATATCAAACGACTGAGAGAAAAAATCAAAGATCATAATGACTGGAGTCTCTCCACTGTATGGGGCATCGGTTATAAGTTCGATACAAAAGCTCAAAAGAAATAGAAAGGTTGGTATTACCCATGAAGAATACCTTATGGTCCAGATTAATTATATGTTTATTAACTGCAGGAGTACTGATCTTTGTACTTCTTAACACCTATGGTATTAATCTATTGGAGAAGCGCTTGAAAGAGGATAAAAAGAACAGCCTTATTGCAGAGTCTAATCTAATAGCGGATAAATATATTTCCAATTTTAATGGCGAAAAACATTCCTTATCTGATATAACCCTTCAACTTGAATCAATTCAAACCTTTTTAGACGTTCGTGTGTGGATTGTAAATGCGGACGGTACCATCATCGCTGACAGCAATGGCAATGCTGTTTCGTTAAATGTTAATGACTTAGATCCAAATCTTTTGAACAAAACCATTTCTGAAAACAATTACTATAATAAAGTATTTACAGAACCTATGCTAAGCTTAACCCGAAAGGTAACCTATGATTATAATCTAAGTGGTTATATCATTCTACATGTTTCCCAAAAAAGCATATCCAACGAGGCTATTTATTATTTTGATGTTATAAATATCTGTTTTCTTGTCTTTTTACCGCTGTTATTCCTTTTGTTTCTATACATTTATTATATTACTGCCATTCCATTGAAGAATTTGATGAAAGCAGCGAAAGAATACTCTTCCGGTCATTATAATTATGCGCTTGTTCTAAAGGGCTTAAGTGAATATCGCGATCTGGGGGCTGCCATCTCCTATATGTCCGGAGAATTAGCAAACCTCGATCATTATCAGAAGAAATTCGTGGCAAACATCTCTCATGATTTTCGTTCTCCTCTCACCTCAATTAAGGGCTATGCGGAAGCAATGAAGGACGGTACCATACCTTATGAGATGCAGGACAAATATCTGAACATAATCCTATTTGAAGCTGACCGCTTAACCAAATTAACCACCAGCCTTCTTGAGTTAGGACGTTTTGAGAGCAAAGGTGCCTTACTTGATATCACCTCCTTTGACATTCACCTAATCATTAAGAAAACTGCCGAGAGCTTCGAAGGAACCTGTCGCAACAAAAAAGTAACTCTCAATCTTATCTTCTTCTCCAAAGAGGGTATGGTTGATGCTGATATGGGTAAAATCCAACAGGTATTATATAATCTAATTGATAACGCAATCAAATTCAGCCACTCCAACTCAACAATCAAAGTAACCACAACCGAAAAAGCCGATAAAATCTTTATATCCGTTAAAGATTATGGCGTTGGCATTCCAAAGGAGTCTATCAAAAAAATATGGGAACGCTTCTACAAAATTGATTCCTCCCGTGGTAAGGACAAAAAAGGTACCGGCCTAGGACTCTCCATCACCAAAGAGATCATCCAATCTCATGGCGAGAATATTAACGTTATCAGTACGGAAGGTGTTGGTACGGAATTTATCTTCTCGTTAAGGAGATCTGCGGAGTAGAAAGAAATGTGATATGATCAAAAACAATTAAGCCAGAGAACTGCATGAATTTTATTGGCAGCTCTCTGGCTTATGATTTATTCCCAGTATACGTAGTACAGGTTATCTATTAATTTTAATTAAATTTCAATTTCACATTCAAAGACTATCGGAATTGATTAATTTCTTTAAGATAATATTCTGAATTTACAATACTCTGGTTATTGAAATTCAGTATAGAAACAAGAGACATATAGTTAATATTATTCAATTGTGATAAACTTTTCATCTCTTTTTCATTGATTTCAAATACACCCTTCCAATCATTCATAGACTGTATTTCACGGAAAATATCTTCTTGACTCATTATACTGATTTCAATTTTGGGTTCACAATCAGATAGATTTGATGAATAATCTGCTGGAAACAATTCCTGTGTTTTATTAATTTCATTTTCAACCAAACTTCTTTCAATTGAAATAACACCTTCTTCATTACTAACAGGTGGTCTATAATAATAATCAATTTTATTTCGTGCAAAAATTTTTATCATTATAGCAATATTTGAAATTGGATGCTTAGTTTCATTATTAATTAGTTTAATATTAATTAATTCTGGGAAGCTATTCATAAATTCACCTTCTTTTTAAGTAAGTACTGTTTTATCAGTAATGAGTTTTTTATTATTTTTTGTTACATAATTCTCTGTAATATATAAATTGAAATGCTCCTGTTATATGATAGTTGTGTTTATAGTTCCTCTCCCGGGACTATATGCTATACTAATGCTCTACTCTTTCTCCATCTTTATTAACCCCATCTTATATTCGTCATCAACCATGTTTTCAACGATTACATATGCGCCATATATACCATCGACGTTGTCAAAAACGGGTTCCAGTCGCTGATTACCTTTTAATCCCATTAATCCATACTTTCTAATCTTCATAGAATCATCAATATAAACATATGCAGGGATGGCATCATACTCTTTATTGTAGCTCTGGTAACCTATGAAGAACTTAGTATCTCCACCGTAATAAGCATTCTTTCCTTTAGCATCAATTATGCTGTATTCGGTCTTAGAAACAAAGGCTAAACCTTCCTTGAATTCTCCTACATAGATGGAGGCATCACTAGCTGAAGCATCATAAGGATAAAAATCGATGACAATGTTATCTTTATAATCGACATATGCCCATTCACCCAAATCATCACTGTTTTTTAAACGCTTAACAGATACCTTGCCTTCATTAAAGTTCCCAACGTCATTATATTTCAGATCAATGCATCTCTTTCCGCTGTTGTTTATAAAACCCCACTTACCATTCTTCATAACTGCAGCATATCCCTCAGAAAAATTCTTTACTTCATTATAGATACATTTGGCAACCACTTTGCCATGATTATCAATAAATCCCCACTTACCATTCTTCATAACTGCATAATAACCACTTTGAAACTCGTTAATTTCATCATAATAATAATCTAAAACAACTTTCCCGAACTGATCGATCAACCCCCATTTATGATTTTTTTGAACAGCGGCACTATTCTCATGAAAGTTTTTAACATCTTTATACTGGTTCTGTATTACTACTTTCCCCATCTTGTCGATATATCCCCAATAGCCATCTTTATTAATTGCAGCAAGACCTTCACTGAAGTCGAGCGTATTATCAAAATCTTTATGAAAGACATTATCTCCTTTTTTATTAATAAAAAAGGTTTTTCCATTGCTCGCAACGGCTAACAGTCCCTCCTTAAAACACGAAACTTCTGAATATTCACCTGAAATTGCTACTGCACCCTTGGTATCTAAAATAACATATTTATTATTTTTCTGCTTTGCTGCGATTAAATCTTTATCTAGAAAAAACAAGTCACTGTATTGATCCGCTTTAATACACCATGTCCACTTGAGTTCATTATCCTTTGGCACTTGTGAAGCATTTATGCTAGGCTTTGGCGTCTGAACAGCTATCAAACTAGGCTTTGGCTCCTGTGTGACTATACTTGTCTTTGCTTTCTTGGACATTCCAGATAAATCTATTTTATCATTCGTGCTTTTACAAGCGCTGAAAAAAACGAAACTAAACAATAAAATACATATTAAGATTATTTTATTTTTACCCATTCTCGAATTACTGCTGTTTTTTATTAAATTCATTTACTTTGGTTGACCTCTCTTCTTTATACTCATCTTTTGGACTTAAAACAAATTAAAATCAACATTACCCTGTCAACTGTACTGATAAAGTAGCTACTGGTAAAGCTTAATTCACATTATGTAGTCATCTTTAGCGCTATTTCGTAAATGACTACTCCTCACTACACTGTTTAAATGGTTCCCAATAACCATCTAAATCGCTGGGTAAAAACGGTATTATTGCATTGTAAAAAATTTCGTTTTCTTTTTCTTCATACCCATTGACAAATATGGTGGTTGTGTCACCGACGCCGCCCCACATAGCAACATCTAGTAACTTTTACCTTCCGATTTCTACAGGACATTTTTAAATCCAATATTAATTAATAAATGGGTTGAATTAACTAAGTAGCTATTGCTTCATACTACTGTATAAACCATAATATGTCAATATACATGCTATATCTTACATTTTTATGTTATATTTTGTCAATAATCATAATATATAATCATAAAATTATTTGATTTTATTCAACGCACAATAAAATCTACGCTCTCATTTTACATACCCTAATGTCTACATACCATTACTAAAAATCTTCACACAAAAACAGGATACCCTCAGGCTGATGCTACAATGAGCTCCGTGATAATATATTGCTTCAATCGTAATTGTACTTAGTTGATATTACTTAGTTGTATAAATGTTCAAACCTAAAGGAAAATCCGCCCTGGAAGGCGGATTTAGGTGCAAAGGACATGGATGTCCATTTGCACCGACCTGTAGCGTTTTACTATCTAAAATACTTTTATATAACTAAGTAATATCAACCTAGTACAATCGATTGAATGCAACTATTATCACGGAGCTCATTGTATGATCAGCCTGAGGGTATCCGTCCCTTTGTTAACATTCTATCTGTTTATCAATATTAATGCTTTGTTAACATTCTTTTATTTTATCTCTAATCCCAGCTATACTTATGAAGCTGTCCCTCTAACTTCATCCCTTCAAAGTTATTCTGTCTAAGTGCTTCATACAGAATAACAGCCACTGAATTGCCAAGATTTAAAGACCTAATATCACCAATCATCGGAATACGAATCGTATTCTCCTTATTCTCTAACAGAAGCTCCTCCGGAATTCCTGCACTCTCCTTGCCAAACATAATAAAGCAATCTGGTTCATACTCCACATGTGTATAGGAGTGTTGTGCCTTCGTTGTTGCCATATAAATCTTAGCATTGGGATTCTTCTCAAGAAAATCCTGATAGTTGTCATATACTGTTACATCAAGATCCTTCCAATAATCTAAGCCCGCTCTTCTGATTTCCTTTTCATTCAGGCGAAAACCCATCGGTTCAATCAGATGTAGCTTGGTTCCAGTTGCAACACAGGTTCTGCCGATATTCCCTGTATTAGCCGGAATCTCCGGCTCTAATAAAACAATATTCATGTTAAAAACCTCCGTATAATGCATTTATAGAAATAAACCCATTAATCGTAATCAATATGTGTTTACTTAATCAATATGTGATTACTTAATCAATTTCTTTACCAAATATACTAACATTATTGTTTTACAATATAACCACAATATTCATCTCCCACATAGCCATATCTGGGGACAAAGAAAAAAGGTGATTTAATCACCTTTTATCGCTATATTGATTTCAATTATTTTATTGTCCTCATAAGTCAAAGGAACACTAATATTCTGTGCATAATTCGTAGTAAACGAAATTGTACCATTGCCAATTGTCGGTGGAGTGATATCAATTGCAATTCCCTTAGTTGAAAAGATCGTTGCTGTATTACCCATTATCATATTACCAAGTTCACCAATTGCACTTTTGGCTAACTCATCCAATTCAGTCACTGGCATCATAATCATCTTAGATGCAACATCGCAAGCAATCTCATTAGCAAATGCAATCATCGCTTGACCTTTCATCTCTCCGGTAAAACCGATCATGATGATAAGGTTATCCGAGAAAGTTGATGTATTTTTTATATATGGTTTTCCTATTTTGGCATCAATAAAACACATTTCTTTAAAAATCTTTGCTGCTGCCATAATGAATGGATTAATATGATCAACATTGACATTGACATTAGCCATTCGTCTACCTCCTATTATCTATACGTATCTCCATTGTAACACAGAAACCGTCATAATTTCAACTAATTCGTCAATATTTCCTACTTTCTATGTTTTGAAACAAATCTTTCGATTCTCTCCAATGCAATCTTAAGATTTTCTATGGAATATGCATATGATATTCTGAGATACCCTTCACCACATTCACCAAAAGCAGTTCCAGGAACAATTGCAACTTTTTCTTCACTAAGCAATCTTGTGGCAAATTCCTCAGAGGTCATACCTAGACTTTTAATACACGGGAATACATAAAAGGCTCCAAAAGGCTCAAAACACTCCAATCCCATATTACGTAAGGCATGAAGTAAAAATCTTCTGCGCTTATCATAAGCATCTCTCATTAGTTCAACATCAGTATCTCCATTTTTCAACGCCTCTACTCCGGCATACTGACTATTCGTTGGGGCACACATAATTGCAAATTGATGAATTTTAGTCATTTGCTCGATGATCAAGGATGGCCCAGCTGCATAACCTAATCTCCAACCTGTCATCGCATAGGACTTAGAGAAGCCGTTAATTACTATGGTTCTTTCTTTCATTCCCGGGAAGGTCGCTATGGATACATGATTACCGCCATAAGTAAGCTCCGAATAAATCTCATCCGATATTACAAATAAATCTTTTTCTATAATAACCTCTACAATTTCCTTTAGGTCATCATAATTCATGATTGCACCGGTTGGATTATTGGGATATGCAAGAATTAATATCTTTGTTTTATCGGTTATGGCCTCTAACAATTGTTCTCTTGTTAGTTTAAATTCATTTTCACCCTTTAATTCTATTGTAACCGGCGTTCCACCTGCCAATACAGTACAAGGATGATAGGAAACATAGCAAGGTGTTGGAATAAGCACTTCATCTCCAGGTTCCACCATCGCACGTAGTGCAATGTCGATTGCTTCACTTCCACCTACTGTTACTATCACTTCACTCTGAGAATTATATACGAGACTACATCTTCTACTTAGGTAATTACTAATTTCTTCTCTTAATTCTTTCAAGCCTGAATTAGAGGTATATATCGTTCTACCTTTTTCCAAGGAATAAATGCCTTCTTCACGGATATGCCAAGGCGTGTCAAAATCAGGCTCACCAACGCCTAGCGAAATAGCATCCTTCATCTCACTAACAATATCGAAAAACTTCCTTATTCCGGAAGGCGGCATATCAACTACTGTTTTTGCTAATGGATTTCTCAAGGTGTAATCAACATCCTTTCATCTTGTTTTGTCTGAACGAGTGGAAGTCCATGCTCTTTGTATTTCTTTAATACAAAATGAGTCGCGGTGCTTAATATGGCATCCATCGGGGCTAACTTCTCTGATACAAAGTTTGCAACTTCTCTCATGGTTTTACCCTCTAGGATAACCGTTAAGTCAAATCCACCAGACATAAGATAAACGGATTGAACCTCCTTAAACTGATAGATTCTTTCAGCTATTTTATCAAAGCCTAACCCTCTTTGCGGAGTTACCTTTAATTCTATTAACGCGGTTACTCTTTCACAATTAATTTTATCCCAATTAATAAGAGTTGGATAACCACAGATAATGGTTTCATCCTCCATTTGCTTTATGGTAGAAACCACTTCTTCTTCCGTACTACCTAACATAATGGCTAAATCTGATGCAGATAATTTACTATTTTTATCAATGGCTGTTAAGATTCGTTCTCTCATACTATCCTCCAATCCCCGCTTTCTTAGCGGGATAACAATTTAAATCAACTACATGACCTTATATAATTCATCACTTTTTGGAGGCTCTAGATAACGTCTTTCATCGTCATTGACGATAATCCTATCGTTACCAGGAGTAATTCTTCCAATCACGGCTGCTGCAATTCCTTCTGATTTTAGGTTTTCCACCAACTGATTTGCTCTATCTGTGATAATCAACATACATCCACTGGAAATCAACATATATGGGTTCAAATCGTAGAACTCACATATTTCTACCGTCTCCTGCTTCAATAATATCTTTTTTAAATCCACTTCTAGACCAACCTTGGAAGCTGCACCAATTTCCCATAGAGCGCCAAATATTCCACCTTCTGTGACATCGTGCATAGATGTCACGCCAACGGCTCGTGCCACCACCGCTTCCGGTACAACTGAAATATAGTTAATGAATTCTTTGGCATTCTCTATAAAGCTTGCTGCATATTTCGTTCTGAGTTCCTCTTCTTTTTCAGACGCGATGATTGCGGTACCCTCAAGTCCAGCCCATTTCGTCATGACAATCTCTTGCCCCGGGCTTGCTCCTGCGGTTTTGATAATATGATCGCGCTTCATCTTACCTACGCCGGTTACTGTTACAATTGGCTGGTTTACCGCCTTGGTTATCTCGGTATGTCCGCCAATCACTTCAAGATTAAGCTTAACACAAACAGCTTCTATATCTGCCATCATAGCCCGTAATTCCGTTTCTTCGGTACCCTCCGGAAGCAGAACAGATAGCATTAATCCAAATACTTCGGCACCGTTGGAGGCAATATCGTTCGCAGTTATATTAACCGCTAAGGTTCCTATATCCTTCACTGCTCCTGTGATGGGATCGGTCGACAGAACAATCACTTCGTCCTGCTCTATCGTAAGAATACTGCAGTCTTCTCCTACTGCTGGACCTACCAGTACTTCTTCACGTCTATGTCCTATTTGGTTTAGTACAGACCGTTTTAGGACTGTTTCAGAAATTTTCCCAATCTTCATCATTTATCTCCAACTAGCATTTTATCTTATTTTAATCTTTATAAATCTAAATATTACTGGCCACCCGGTGTTTCTCCACCTGGGTTTTCATTATCTCCATCTCCAGGCGTTACCGGCGGAGTTGGCCTATTAACAACTTTTGTCCCTACCGTAATACGGCGAGCAGATGATTGATAAGTACTTCGATTTACTAAGGTTCTACTAACTTCCTTACCATCAATATATACCACTTTATAAAGCTCAGCTCTGTAACCGGTATGAGCTGGTGTTGTTACTTCTTTATAGGTGGTTGGTTTCGTAGGATCCTTCGTTACGATATCATTTGGAGGATTCTTGGTTGATAAAACCTTCGTAATATACTTGATCTTACGGTGTTCTGTATCTCTCGTTTCATTCCCCCATAACTTAAAGGTTATTCTACGATTAACCGTGGAAGCCTGTATTAAAATCGGAGCATCCGTATTATTCTTAAATTTAAAATTCTTATTTGTTCCAGCAATAGCAGCATCTCTTGACAAATCAACATAACTAATTGTCATAGAATGAGGTTGTCTTTCCACCACTTCTAACTCTGCCAATAAAACTGTGTTATATAAAGTTGTGGTTACCTGGCAAGCACCACCACCTACACTATCGATGATCTCACCATTAAGATAAGCGCCTGCTACATGATATCCGTTCGCTTCCGTAAATGGTGTCAATACGTTATATGCTGAGAATACATCACCTGGATACAACACCATATTATTAATCAATCTTGCACCGTTAGCAAGGTTCGCTGCGCGACCCTCTGCAGAACTTGCATATTCTGTTGTATAGGTAGCTAATAGTGTATTACATTTCTTTACAACATCCTTGGTATACATTGGAGTATCGTCTTCTACAGCCGCCTTGATAGAAATATCCTTGCGATCCCATTTATCGATTGCCGCCCCAATTAATTTGGTAGTCTCATCAACACTAACTTTACTGCCTGCCACGTCATCGGTGTACACCAATTTTCCATTTTTCATCGCTACAGATGCATTAATTGGCTTTATGTTAAACGCACTAACGTCCTTTGAGACAATTGCTTTTATCTTTTCTTCATCATAAGTAAATTTAAGCGGAATTGTTACACTTCCTTGCTCAATATCCTTAATATCCTTATATCTTTTTACCAAATTGCCTGTTTTACCTAGGTTTAGTGCCTGGTTAATATTCTCTTCTAGGTCTGCAGTATAGCCCATTTCTCCTAAGGTTTTATTTACAATATACTTTCCTATGGATACGGATACTTTCTTACTGCAAAGCTCATTAATAAAATTATTAACGGCTGTTTCTGCCTGCTCTTTCGTCATACCACTTACATCAACCTTGTCAATAAAAACACCCTTGTATATCTTCTCATCATTCGTCGCTGCTATTGCAGGTTTCCCCATATATAATAGGGATATTAATAAAAGGAATACTGCGGAAAAAACAATTTTAGTCCTGCTCATATTCACCCTCCATTTCCGATAAAATGTACTAATTATTCAGTAGCTTATCAATACATTGTGATTTATGTAACTTCTTCCTATTGTATCATAAACCTAAGATTATTCAAGACTCAATTCCTTAAGTTCCCAATGCCCGTTCAAATACTGCTCCAATTAACGCAATACGCTTAAAACATAAGGTACTATTAGAGCAAGCACTAAAAGAATAACAATAACTCTAGATATTATTCTTTTGGATTTTTTGCTGTAGAAATTCATACGTTTCACCTCTTTTTCTTAATTTTAATATTTATCATAAGACAACCTATTATATGGCAACCACTTCTTTTATCCTCATATGATATCATCTGTAATTATCATAAGGAATTACTTAACAAGTACATGTCATAGCCTGTCAGCCTACTACGTAAAAAAATTTATGAGTAGGGTACAAAAATAATTTTATGATACTTTTCCTTATGAATCAAGGGTTTTTTATTTTTTAGCTAGTTTATTTGTCTTCTTATCCTTCTCCCTTGCATGGAAACAGTCATCCTTTAAAAAACATTCCTCACATTTGGGATTTCTAGCAGTACAAATTCCTCTTCCATGCGTAATTATTTGGATATTAAATAAAATCCAATGATCTTTCGGAAGGCGTTCCATTAACTCAAATTCGATTTTCTCCGGATCCTCTTGTTTGGTAAAGCCCAGATGCTTTGATATCCTCTTTACGTGAGTGTCAACCACAATGCTAGGCTCATGATAAATATTACCACGAATAACATTGGCTGTCTTTCGCCCCACCCCTGCAAGCTTTGTCAATGCCTCCAAATCATTGGGCACCTCTGAATTATAATCTTCTATTAACTGATTTGCACAAGCAATAATATTCTTGGCTTTATTTCTGTAAAACCCGGTGGAATGTATATCCTTCTCTAGTTCCTCCTGCTTTGCTTTTGCAAAGTCCTGTAAACTGGTGTATTTTTTGAATAAATCCTTTGTTACGATATTCACTCTTTCATCAGTACACTGTGCACTTAATATGGTTGCAATTAAAAGTTGCCAAGGAGTCTCATGATTGAGGTAGCACTTATATTCTGTGCTATATTCTCGACTTAGCGCCTCTAGTATACGATTTGTTCTCTCACGTTCCTTTGTTGTAAGCTTTTTCTTTTCCAAAGCGACCCTCCTTGCCACTATAGCTTAATCTACCAATATTAATTGTTCCACTATATCATGTTTTATCACTATTAACTGTTCCGCTTCGTTTTTCTATCTCCATTAATTGTTCCTTTGTTATTCTATCTCACTTAATTGTGCCGCTTTGTTTAAGGGATCTCGATTACTATAGTCAAATAACATGTTAATTTTCTTTTTTATCGCTTTTCCGCTGATAGCAGAGTTAAGCACATCAAAGTTAAATTGTTCAATATGAACCATTCTGCGGTCAGTTTGATATTTTTTATAAAGCTCACGAAGCTTGTCCTGTGTGGGATTATCAGGTGCAAAGGTAGGTCTCGACTTCATCCTTTCTCTTAAAAACAGATCAAGTATCAGTATCTCCGTAAAGATTGAAACCTCATCGCATGCATCTAATTCGCCTTTCATAACAACTTCTTTAAAAAACTCTAACAATATCTCAAATCTGCGTATTCGGTTATGCGCCAAAGAAGCCCATTCTTTCTTTATATAATATTCATTAAGCTCCTGATATAGCTTCATAGGCGATTCATATCTATGCTCCAAATAACTGATGGCATAAGTGAATTGAGCACTATTATAATATACTTCTACCATCTCGCAGATTCCTTTTAATTTGAGTAGCTCCTCATAACTCAACTCCCTCGTCGACAACACTTCATATGGAGCAAAGTCACGATATTGGATTCCATACTTTTGAATTTCTTCATACATTAAGGAACCCTTCAGCACTTTCAAAAACCCAAGCTGCAATTGATCCGGTTTTAATCGATACACATCACCAAAAGATTTTTCAAAGGAAGTATACCCTTCTAACGGGAGACCTCCAATTAAATCAAGGTGCTGGTGAATATTTTTACTATTTTTAATTCGATTTACATTGTTCTTTAACCGTTCGAAATCCATCTGCCGATGTATCACTCGTACTGTATCCGGATTTGTACTTTGAACTCCGATTTCTAGTTGAACTTGTCCCGGTCGTAAGGTCGCCAAAAAATCAACCTCTTTTTCATTCAACAAATCAGCAGAAATCTCAAAGTGAAAATTAGTAATTCCGTTATCGTTCTCCTTAATAAATGACCAAATATCCATGGAATGCCTTCGGTTACAGTTAAAAGTTCGATCCACAAATTTCACTTGAGGTACTTGATAATCCATTAAGAACTTCAACTCTTTTTTAACAAGCTCCGTACTTCTTAACCTTACTTGCTTATCGATGGAAGATAAGCAATAGCTACAGGAAAAGGGGCACCCACGGCTGCTTTCATAATATATAATCTTATTACGGAATATCTCCATGTCCTCATAGGGAAATGGTATGGCATCAAGTGACATTGGGTGACGCACCTGTGTTGAGGTAATATTGCCATTATAATTTTTTACTAATGAGTCTTCCTGTGGGCTGGTTAGCCTTGCACTTTCTTTGTACACCAAACCATGGATATCCTTAAGCTCACCCTTACCTTCTACATAATACTTGGTAAGTTCTAAAAAAGTCTGTTCTCCTTCACCAATCATAATGCCATCTAAGTTTTCATTACTTTCTAGACATTGTATTGCATCATAAGAAACTTCCGGACCACCATACCAGATTTTCACTTGCTTTTGTATCTTTCTCAGTTCTGAGGTAATGCGTTTTATAATATCAATGTTCCATATATAGCAAGAAAATGCAACGATATCCGCCTTCTGAAGATATATCTGTTTTAATATCTCTTCTTCCGAGTGATTAATTGTTAATTCTACTATGTCTATTGAATCAGAATATTGTCCAGCATACGCCTTTAAACTGTAAACAGCAAGATTGGAATGTATATATTTTGCATTTACTGCAACTAATAATATTGTCATATTTAACCACCATTCTATTGCAAACTAAAGCTTTTTATCATTAATCTCATTCTATCATATTAACGAAAATATAATCTACCCCGTTTATAAAAATTTTATTTTATGTTCCCTATATGAAAATTCAAATTTCCTTGCTATAATATACTGATTAATAATTCGTTTTTTCTCATTTAATAGGATAAAACTAGTTTATTGCGATACAATATTAACTTAAGAAGCATTTGGAGGTAATTATGTTAGCGTTTGAACCAATAACTGCTGATAACATTTTAAAATCAGCTGAGTATTTTAAATATAAAGTAAGCCGCACCAGCGATTACACAATCGGAGCTATGTATATGTGGCGAGACTTTTATCAAACAGAATTCACAATTTTTGATGACATGATATTATATAAGGTAAAATTCTTAGATCGTATTTCTTTCACCTTCCCTGTGGGGGGTGGTTCTCTTATCAAGGCGATGGACGCTTTGAAGGAGTATTGTAATATGAATAATCTACCCCTATGGTTTTGTACTGTACCTGAGGAGGCTATTTCTATATTGGTGAACCAATTTGGCGGAACGATTCCCGGTAAACCAAGTCGTGACTGGGCTGATTATCTGTATCTTGCTGAGGATCTCGCCAATATGGCAGGCCGCAAATATAGTGGACAAAGAAACCATATTAACAAGTTTAAAAAGTTATATCCCGATTATAAATACCAGAGAATCACCTCGGATAATCTGCCTAAAATCGAAGCGTTCTTAAGGGATTACCAACTCAATCATGGTAAAGATGCTTCCTTAGCACAGGAAGAATTAAATAGAACCTTAGAATTACTGCAATATTTGGATGCCTTTCATTTGCCGGGCGCTTTTATTGAGGTTGATGGTATCATTGTCGCATTAACAATTGGTGAAATAGTTAATGATACTTTGCACTGCCATATTGAAAAAGCAGTCCGTGATTATCCGGGAGCTTATCAGATGATTGTAAAGGAATTTGCGAGTGATATGCTGCAATGCGGAGTTCAATATATCAATCGTGAAGAGGATGTAGGTGATGAAGGACTTCGAACCTCCAAGCTATCCTATCATCCTGTTCAATTATTAGATAAATATTGCATCTTATTACCTTAAAAAATCTTATAGCGTGGTTTTTCTTCCTTTAGAATATAATATCTTAGATAATCATCGAGAAGTATTGCAAACACGGACAGGAAGAACCAAATAACAGTAAACAAGAGACACACTTGTCCCATAAGGTCATAGGGAAGGGGAGTATAGTCCCATATATTCAATTTAAGCCATACATTTACAATAAGTCCTGTAACAAACTCTACTGTTGTGACAATCAGTGAAGAGATAACCATCTGGCTGATTAAAGCCATCCTCCAGGAAAAGACCTCATTAATTAGTCCGATTAGAATAAAGCAAATACCTCCTGCAATGAACATGGAGATATGAGAATATCCTCGAGAAATATCCTCAATCATGCCGTAAGTAAAACCACCGGTGATAAACAGAAATATATATTTCATAAAATTATTATAAGCAATAAGCATAGAATAAACCCTTTCAAAGCAGCTAACATCATGTTACGTGTGAAAGGAACGCGCGTTACTTCTTAATTAAAGTATGCGCACATCTATTCTATAATATCTATGGTTTGAGCAGTTGGAATCAACACTACTACGCTACCAAATATTGTTGGATAAACCAAAAAGAAACGGAACGATATTCGAACTATATAGAATATCGTTCCGTTTCTTTTTAATTTATCCATGTAACAAGCACTATTTTAGAACGTAAAAAAGGACAGTTATGGGACTGTCCTTTTTTGGAGAAGGTATTTTTGTTACTTATGGGGGGTGTAGCAAAAACTATATAATGTATTGGGGTTTACATACAGAGTATATCATGTTCAAATAAATAAGTGTGCACAAACATTACAAATTATTTATCTGTTTTTCATCACTTTGCACAAATCCTGTCGTTACTTATCTGACGCAATTACTCCATCTTTATATTAATATATAATCATCAATGCGTTGTTGTATTATCTTGGAACAACACTTCCGAATCAAAGTGTTGTTATAGCATTATCTTCAAATAAAGCCTCAAATTCACTCCTTGAGATTCTTTCTTTTTGAATTAATAACTCAGCACATGCTTCTAATATTTTCATATTATCTGTTAATACACGTTTTGCTTCTTTGTAACATTCATCTATAATTGTACGAACTTCTTCGTCAATTTTATTTGCAACATTCTCGCTAAAGCTTCTGGTATGTGCTAAATCTCTACCGATGAATACTTCATCGTCGTCATTATCGTAATTAACCATACCAATCGAATTAGAAAACCCATAACGTGTAACCATAGCTCTAGCTGTCTTTGTTGCCACTTTAATATCCTGAGATGCGCCAGTGGTAATATCATCAAGAATCAACTCTTCCGCTGCTCTACCTGCAAGATCAACAATGATCTCCTGTCTCATTCTTCCTTTGGTATGGAACATTTCATCTTTTTCCGGAAGAGGCATTGTAAAGCCTGCTGCCCCGCTACCAGTAGGAATAATGGAAATCGTATATACCGGTCCTACATCAGGAAGTCTATGGAATAAAATCGCATGACCTGCTTCATGGAAAGCGGTAATTCTCTTTTCCTTATCCGTAATTACCTTACTCTTCTTCTCTGTGCCAATTCCAACCTTAATGAAGGATTTCTTAATATCCTCATCTGTTATAAAGCTTCTATCGTCTTTTGCTGCTGCAATAGCCGATTCATTTAACAGGTTTTCCAAATCAGCTCCAGTGAAGCCGGCGGTTGTCTGTGCTACCTGTTTAAGATCTACATCATCACCCAACGGCTTACCCTTTGCATGAACCTGCAGAATTTCTTCTCGTCCCTTAACATCGGGGCGACCTACTGTAACTTTACGATCAAAACGTCCGGGTCTTAATATTGCTGGATCAAGGATATCTACACGGTTTGTTGCTGCCATCACGATAATTCCTTCGTTGGTACCGAAACCGTCCATTTCAACTAATAATTGGTTTAAGGTCTGCTCTCTTTCATCATGGCCGCCACCCATGCCAGTTCCTCTTCGTCTTGCAACCGCGTCGATTTCGTCGATAAATACGATACAAGGGGAATTCTTCTTGGCATCTTCAAACAAATCTCTTACTCTGGAAGCACCCACACCAACAAACATCTCAACAAAGTCGGAACCTGATATGGAGAAGAACGGTACTCCAGCTTCCCCTGCTACTGCTTTACCAAGCAAAGTTTTACCGGTACCGGGAGGTCCTACTAACAGAACTCCCTTTGGAATTCTTGCCCCAAGCTGAACATATTTTTTAGGGAACTTTAAGAAGTCTACAATTTCTCTCAGTTCTTCTTTTTCTTCTTCCAGACCTGCAACATTCTTAAAGGTTACATTCTTATTCTCATCCGTCGTCATCTTGGCTCGACTTTTACCAAAATTCATAACCTTACTGTTACCACCACCGACAGACGCTTGATTCGTCAAGAAGGATATCAGCACAATTACAATAATGAAGACCACGATATAGGGTAATACATAGGTTAAGAACCAACTCGGCTTCTCTATATCATGAGTAATGGGCGTTAGCCCAACACCTGTTGCATATTTGTCGATTTCACCTAAATCAACTGAGAAAAAGGATTTTTCTTTTTTATCCTTGGTCGTCACTGTTACCTGACCAAACGGAACATATTGATTTGGATATAAATGAATCGCTTCAATCTGTTTATTTTCTACATCCTTCATAAATTGGGTTTTGGAATACTCGCCCGAATCTTTAAAATTAAAGGTTTTTGAAGCATATAGGGTCACTATCACAATAAGAAGTATGATAAGATACCACCCATAGCCTTTTATCTGTTTTCTCACTTAACAACCTCCTTACAAATTATATTAGGTAATCAATGTCACTCAATAATTATACGCCAGCCTTAAAAAAGATGTTCATTTCATCTTTTGACTGCTTCAGTTTCTATTCCACTACACCAATGTAAGGCAGATTTCTGTATAGTTGATCAAAGTCTAATCCATAACCAACTACAAATTCATCGGGAATTACAAAACCAACATACTTTACTTCTACTTCTTTTTCTCTTCTGTCCGGTTTATCTAGTAGGGTACAGATTGTTAAGGTTTTTGGGGCTCTTGTTCCAAGCAAATCCTTCAGATGAGCTAAGGTTCTTCCTGAATCAATAATGTCTTCAATAATAATAACATTCTTTCCTTGGATCGATTCATCCAAATCTTTTAAAATTCTAACTCTTCCCGTACTAACTGTCTCGCTTCCATAGCTAGATACTGACATAAAATCGAGTGTAACAGGATTCGTAATTCTCTTAGCCAATTCACAACAGAAAAACACACTTCCTTTTAGGATGCAGATAAGATGAACACTCTCACCTTCAAAATCCTTGCTAATCTGTTCTGCAATTTGTTTAATTCGAAGATTTACCTCTTCTTCTGAAATCATGACTTTAACCTTGCGCGTCATTATTAATGTCCTCCAAATCAATCATTTTCATCAATAGTACTCTTTTTGTGGTTTTCTCCACTTTATATTTTTCACTAATACGCTCTCCCATTCCTGGGATCCACATTACGTGATTGCCATCGGCGATAAGAAGCTGACTATCTCTTAACTTCTTTGGAATTTTTTGATCAATAAAATAATCCTTTACCTTTTTTCTTCCTCCAAAAGCATTAACTTGAAGAAAATCTCCTTCTTTCCTTGTTCTTATTTCAACAGCATTTTCTATTTTATCATAATCAAACCATTTGATACAACTACTTTTCGGTATTGGTTCATCTTTTTTATACGACAAAAGTCCTGTTTCTATTACTTTCCCTATCTGTTTAATACATATTTTGCCAGGAATTATAATTTGAACTGGCTCTAAGCTTCCCTTATTCTCAAAAGCCTTCTCTTCCCCTTGGCATAGAATCCGAATGGATTCATATTCCCTCTCCGCAATCAAGCGATATGGCAAATTAACGTATCTGCCAACCTGTTTATTAATTAGGGCTCTTACTCCCTCTACATGTTTTGATTCAATATTTTTACGCTGCCCAGCCAAAATCTCGAGTATTCTTAAAATAATCCCTTTTTGAATCACGGGTTCTTCCAATATAAATTCTTTTACTGATATAGAATAGGATGCTCCCTCTTGCTTAACCAATTTTTGAAAACGCTTCTCAACCTGGGCTTCGATATACACAAGCGCTTCTTTTAATTGAAGTGCCGTTTCTCCAATGTTTTGAACCGCACCCGAATTGATCTCATTCACAGCATAGGATAATACCCTATTACGAATTTTATTTCTAGTGTAATCCTCCGCGAGATTGGTAGAGTCTGTCACATATTCTACACCCTGTTGGTGCAAAAACTCTTCTATCTCTCTACGCTCCGTGAATAGTAATGGCCTTATGATTGTAACCTCACCAAATTCAGCTGTTATCACGCGTTTCGGCTCTATACCCGATAGCCCTCTCATCCCTGTTCCGCGAAACAGATGAAAAAGTACAGTTTCTGCATTGTCATTTTTATTATGTGCAATTGCCACCTTATTACACCCTTTTAGGCGGCAGGTTTCCAAAAATGATTCATAACGGACTTTTCTGCCTGCTTCTTCTTCAGAAAGTCCTTGTTCAACAGCGATTTCTTTCACTCGATAGGAATAACAATAATATTCTAGTTTCATGCGGTCACACATTTCTTTTACAAAATGTTCATCTCTCTCTGCTTCCGCACCTCGTATCCCATGATTAATATGAACTACGACTATCTCTGCTTCCAACTCTTTGCAAAGCGATGTTAAGACATACAAAAGGCAAACAGAATCAGCGCCACCGGATACCCCGACTACAATTCTATCTTCTTTTTCTATCATCATATTCAATTTGATGTAGTCCCATGCTTTACGAATCATTTTTATCCTATCTTTTCCATGCTTTTCAAAGAAAATATCAATAATATTCTAACCGTTTTAAAAAGATATTTCAATGAGATATTTGCATTTTCTTTATTTTAACCAAATACCTGCAGTTATTATTGTCATATCATCCATTGGAAAATAATCACTCTGTGACAAGGCTTTATCCAATATCCGATTTGCTATCTCCTGCGGATTCTTACTTTGAATCTGCATAATTATCTTCTCCATTGCCTCTTCCTTATCCTCCTCCTTTAAACTATCTAGCACTCCATCTGTAACCATAATAATGACGTCACCCTCGTAAAGCTTCTTAGTAACCGTATCATAATCCACATTTCCAAACATTCCAATTGGCAATGTGGTGGAGGTGATGGTTTCTACCCAGTTATCCCTTTTAATAAAAGCGGCTGCAGCACCTATCTTTATAAATTCGCACATACCGGTAAACAGATTAATAATACTTAAATCAATTGTTGAAAAGGTTTGCCTGTCCGCCTTTAAAACAAGACTTGAATTAATTAGCTTTATTGCTGTTTCTGCCTTAAAGCCAGATTCAATCATCTGCTCTAGTAAAGACATTACCGTTTCACTTTCATCACTCGCATCCTTGCCGGTTCCCATTCCATCTGAAATCGCAAGCATGCATTCTCCTGTTTCCATATTCAGTACTGAGAAATTATCTCCTGAAACAGATTCCTTCATTGCTCTTGCAACACCGGTTAGTGTCTTAAATTTGGTATCCTCAACAAATATAAAATTGTCGAACTCCTTGGATATGACTGACTTTGAGGCATCCGATAATTTCATTCGCACACCCAAGGCTTCCGAAATCACAGAAGCTGCTTCCTTAGCTGTAACACATCTACCGCCACCACAGGCGGCACTCAGATATAGTTCCCGACGTTTATCGCTTCGTTCAACCACCGTAATATCACTAGTGTAAATGTGTACCGAATTCAGTTTCCTCGCCACTCGATCTTCTTCCGATCTAGGAGCCTCAACTGACTCATAAATCTCACCGGTAATATCTCGAATTACTGAGGAAACATCTTTTAACTGTTCCGCTATAACCTCCCTACTCTCGGATACTCTGCTACTCCAGATTTGATTTAACTTAGCAATTTCAAAACCTCGATTTGTCTCTCGAATAAAATCATCCACACAAATACAGTCTTGCATAAAATAATCCGGAATATCTTCCTTTCGAACCGTTCCTTTTTTTTCAGCTACTTCAAACATTGCACAAGTAGCTTGATAGGTATCACTAAATTTTTTCTCCCAACATTTATTACAATTTTTACAGTTCTTACATAGCTTATCCGATATGTCTTCAAAAATACTATTTATATCATTTTGCATTAACTTTGTCTTATTCTCTGAAATAGAATCCAAGGTCTTAGATAATTTCAAAAATGATTCGGAGAAGATCCGCATTCTGGTTTTTGCAATTTTCCTAAGATTCTGTGAGGCCAGTACAGCCTGACTTCCCGCCCTCTCACCACCTTCAGCTCGGTAAATTATGTTACCCGGAAGAAGTAAAAATAAAATCGTGGCCGAAACAAGGGCACCAACCTCTCTCGTATTTAACTTCATACTTTCACTTATTGAACCTAATAGTGTAGCAGTAATCAGATAAATTGACGCTGTAGGGAACCTACCCATCTCTCTAAATATTGCAGGGATGATACCCAACATTGTTAGCATTCCAACATCAGACAAAGTAGCCCCTCGCAAACTAAGTGCAAAGCCACAAACCGCACCGGTTATAGTACCTTGACCCACTCCATATTTATATGTAAAAAATATGATAATAAAGAAAACCGCTGTCTCAAGAGGTGCCAAGTAGTCATATTGAAAATCAGGAATTGCATAAACACATACTGCCATAATAACAGCGATGCTTACCATCTGCTCATTGGTCATCTTATATCCTTTCGCACTTTCCTTTATATAATTAATCCCATTCATAAACATTACTCCTGCTACAATGGCAATCACAGATTCTAGGAATGCAAGTGTCATAAAATTAATCAACTGACTGTTTCCATTAAAATCTAACGCAGAAAATATAAATAGTAGAAGTGATGGAAGCGTATACATGATTGGCATTGGAACTGCTTTATTTTTAAATATCGGAGATTCAAACAAAATCATAGTGACAAGTAAGGTCAAGGTATACTTTAATATCTCAGTTGGATTCATTACAGACGCGACTCCAAGAAATGATACAGCAAATGCCAGCCCACCCCCTGTCTTACCAAGATATGATGCTGTAAAATATCCAATTGCCAATGGATTCATTCCAAAAAACGTTGCTCTTGAAACAACAAAACCCAAAAAATGAACTAGTATAATTCGTTTATTTATGCCTTTCATTATGACTATTCCTCCCGTTTCTACCCTATATTATCTTATACTGGCTTTAAGACTGTGCTGTTATTATAGGCACGGCTTAGAGAAATGTTTGTCAAAATAAATACCGCTATATCTTAAACTTTTTGACAATAACTCCATGGAAAAGGCGAATATCTCGAATAAAGGGAGTTCATTCTATTTAAGACCATAACAAAAAAATACTTCGAGAAACCTCGAAGTAAGATGATTAAAATCTGCTAGTAAAATATAACAATATGCTGTTTTTGGTAAATTGTACGCTTTACCACAAAATAAGGTGTATAAACTATTTATTTAGGACTCCATCTTGTATTAGAATTAACTTAATGAGAATTACCAATTATCTTACTTAACCTTACACTCTCCTATCCCAAACCTTCTAGGGGTTGGGTTGAGGTCACAAATACCCCCTTGTTAATGTGTAGAAGAATGCAATATGATTATTTTAAATTCAATTATTTTTTTGCACAATAAAAGGGGCTTTTGCAAAATAGATGGATAATCTATTGAGCAGAAGCTCCTTTTTCATGCCCAGAAATAAAAAATGCGGATTCCTAAGAATCCGCAAAAATGGTATAATTAAGTCATGCGAACAACAAAACTAACCAATAAGAATTATACTGAATTTCAGCTGAATTATCAACTAAAATTACCGCTGGAACTCGAAATGTTAATACCAATTGATGACTCTGTACGACTGCTAAACCAAACATTGGAGGGATTGAATTATTCGAAGTTATACCAGGCCTACTCAGTAAAGGGTAGAAAACCAGCAGTTGATCCCAAAGTTATGTTTAAGGTATTAACCTATGCCTACATGAGTGGCATTTACACAACACATAAAATCGAATTAGCATGCCGAAGAGATATTAACTTCTTGTGGCTTCTTGCTGGATGTAAAGCTCCGGATCATGCAACTGTTGCCCGGTTTCGCCAGAAGTATCTATCCGAATCTTTAGATGATTTATTCTACCAGATGGTAAATGTTCTTTATGAAATGGGTGAGGTACAGTTTGAAAATGTGTTCATCGATGGCACAAAGATTGAAGCAAATGCCAACAAGTATACCTTTGTCTGGAAAAGAGCTGTAAATAAAAATGAGATTAAGATGTTTGAAAAGGCAAAAGACCTGGTTTGCGAGATTAATAACGCTGAGATAAAGGACTTTACTATAACAACAGGCTCTTTTATAGAAGATATTACCCTGATTTTGGGATATATAAACGAACGGATAGCTGCGAAAGAGATTGCGTTTGTTCATGGTATTGGTAAGCGTAAAAATCAACTCCAAAAATGGAGCGAGCAACTTGCTGAATATAAAGCTAGGCAGGAAAAATACAACCAGAGTAACCAGCTCTTTCAGGGAAGAAATAGTTATTCTAAGACAGATACAGATGCCACATTTATGCATATGAAGGATGATCATATGCGAAATTCACAGCTGAAGCCAGCTTATAACGTACAGATTGGAGTAGAAAGTGAGTATGTCACAGGGGTAGGCATATTTCAGGATAGGAATGATATCGCAACACTTATTCCCATGCTTGAAAAAATGAAAGAAAACCTTGGTCGGAAATATATCAACGTAATCGCAGATTCAGGATATGAAAGTGAAGAAAACTATCTGTATCTTGAGAAGAATGAGCAAATACCCTTTATAAAACCACAGACCTATGAAGTATGGAAAAAGAAAAGCTTCAAAAAAGATATTAGCAAAAGAGAAAATATGACTTATGATGCGAAAGCTGATGAATATTTGTGCCACAATGGAAAAAGACTGAAAAATATAGGGTTAACTCATAAGACTTCGGCAACTGGATACCGTTCCGAGATTACATTATATGAATGCGAGAACTGCGATGGGTGCTCCTATAAAAGCAAATGTACAAAAGTTGCAGGAAACCGAAGGATGCAGGTATCAAAGAACTTTGTGAATAAACGTGAGGTATCCTACCAAAACATTATGAGTGCCAAAGGAACATTGCTTAGAGTAAATCGATCCATACAGGTTGAGGGAGCCTTCGGGGTATTGAAAAATGATTATAATTTCACACGTTTTCTTACAAGAGGAAGAAACTGTGTAAAAACCGAGTTTCTTTTACTGTGTTTCGGATATAACATCAACAAGTTACACTCGAAAATACAGTCCGAACGATGTGGACAACATCTTCACCCATTGAAAGAAATAGCCTAAAAACCACTGAAAAATCCACAGTATTATTAAAGTAGCCCAAAAAACGTAAAACTGAAGGAGATGTGCAGAACATCGTGTCCATCAGTAATTTTTTTGCCCAAACGACAAAAAGATGGCGCCGCATTCTAACTTAAAAAGTTATTTTGCGACGCCGCCTTTTATACGAATAGCGAAGGACGGATTTGAACCGCCGACACCGCGGGTATGAACCGCGTGCTCTCGCCAGCTGAGCTACTTCGCCAAAGTCACGAACTTCATTATATCTTCTTGGTGAAAGCTTGTCAATCATTTTATCATAAATTACTATCCTTATTTATAGAATGTTTTCGTTTAATTAAAGAATATCAATCCTTAATCAAAGAATAGCTGTCTTCTAATCAAAGAGGATTACTCCTATTATCAATAGCATAAATATCCTCTTATTAAAGATGAATCATCCTGTTATCAAAGAATAATATTATATGCTTTAAAGAATATCCATACAGGAAAGGATTTATTCTTTGGGCTCAAAAATTATCTCATCCTTATAAACGAGACCTAGTTTCTTTCTAGCAATGTCTTCTATGTACTGCCTGGTTTTGGCATATTCCTTGTCATCTTTAATTTCATCATTACGTTTTTTCTCTTTTTCAATATTGGTATTAAGTCTTACTATCTTACGTTCTGCTTCCACTTTCTCATGTGCTAGGCCAATTCTATTATAAGAAACAATTCCGCAAAAAATTAATACAACTAATGCAACCAGCCCTAAGCCTGTCCTATTTTTCTTTCTTCTTCTCATACTGAACTCATCTCCTAACAATCATTCCAACACTACTTGTCCGCACTCTATAAAAAGTATATTGCATTTATCTCTTGTTCTTTACCGACTCTGAATTCACTCTCGTAATCTGGCTTGTGCCATGCTCCACTGCCTGACGATTCTTACTTTCTTGCAGTGGTTTATTGGACTGGCTCTTCTTAGCTTCGGTTTTACTCTTGGGCTGTCTTATATCAACTGCTCTTTTTTTCTTAGCCTGTCTAATATCATCTGCTCTTTTTCTCTTAGCCAGTTTAATATCGTCTGCTCTCTTTTTCTTTGCCTGTTGAATATCGTCTAATCTCTTTTTCTTCAACTTCTTTTCTTCTAATATTTTTTGTCTTTTTTTCATTGTAATCTGTTGCTTTTCGGCTACTTTCATTTTAACTGATTGTATGCGCTTTTTCAATCGGTTATTAAGGTGATTTATTACTTTCTTTGCCTTACCTATGACTAATTTCCCAGTTTTGATGAATTGTTTTATAATAAAAACCAAAGGACTTAACAGGGTATGTATAATCTTTGTGACTATATCCACAAAGAATTCACTAATTGTAAAATGATAAATAATTGTACCAATTGCCATTCCCATAATAGAAAAGCCACGAATTACACCATTGTTTTCTTTGTACATCATAATAAAGATAAATAAGCTGGCACATACCCAAAAAATAAGATCTTCCAATGCAATAAAAAAACCATCATGCTTAACCACTCTACGTAATATTCTTAATACATCATACACCAATAAAAGAAGTACACCCCATAATACTGAAATTAGAAAAAATTGAAGCTCTACTGAAATCGCATAATTCATACAGGCCTCCTATTTAAAAAGCCTGCCAAATAATGATTCACCCGACTTGCCATTCGCTGCATCTGAATAAGTTAAGCTGTCTATTCTCCCGTCGATGTCAACCTCACCCTTTTCCAAAGTTAATCGATTAACGTGCAATTCACTACCTCGAATCATCAGTACTCCCTGTTCTGTTTGAAGCAACACTTCACCGGCGTCAAAGGACAATACATCATTTACCCCTGTAATTATCGCTGCTTTTCTTGCAATAATATTTAATTTGTGTCCTTTAAGAATATTATTCTGTAGTTTTTCTTCCATAGAAAAAGCCTCCTCATATTATACCTAAGAATAAGATTATATCTTTGAAAAATGGAACAAGATATACCTTTTTAAGTATATGAGAAGACTTACGACTTCATGACATATCCATATTATTGAACAGCGAGTTTCATACAATGTTCCGCCATCGTGGCCAAGTATCATTTGAAGCTCTTTTCAAGTATTACTAGAGCCATTATTAGAGATATAAAGCCATTACTAGATATATTTATAAAGCTCTTTTGCATCGTCCTTTTTTGTTGTATCTTGAACATCAAGAACCTCCACTTTGACTGCCTTGCTACCAAAGCCAATTTCAATGATATCTCCTACTTTAACTGTTGCAGATGCTTTCGCCGGCTTTCCGTTTATCACAACTCTGCCTGCATCACAGGCCTCATTCGCTATGGTTCTTCTTTTTATTATTCTAGATACTTTTAAAAATTTATCTAATCTCACGTTAACCTCCGGTTTGTTAATATATGGCTTTCTTCAACTACGCACCACCAACTCCCAACTTTCATGTTGGTTTGTTCTGGATAATTGATTATATTAGAAAAAGGCTGTTTTAAAAGCCTTTACCCTAACGGAATCCGGAATTTAAAACAGCCTCTTTTGTTTTCAATCAACTACGCGTTGATAACATCCTTTAAAGCCTTGCCAGCTTTGAATTTAGGTGCTTTAGAAGCGGCAATTGTAATAGTTTCCTTTGTTAAAGGGTTTCTTCCAGTTCTTTCAGGTCTTTCGGATACTTCGAAAGTACCGAATCCAACCAATTGAACCTTCTCGCCTTTTGTTAATTCTTCCGTAACTACATCAATAAAAGCTTTTAATGCTTTCTCTGAATCCTTTTTAGAAAATTCTGTCTTATCTGCAATCGCTGCAACCAATTCTGCTTTGTTCATGGATTTGCTCCTCCTCTAAAGTAATTGTTATATTTCAATCTTACGATTTTTTACTTCCCTCCACAAAACGTCTTGCTCCATAGGGGATAGCTCGCATAGATTATGTCCCCTCCTCTCAGCCAGAGCGAAGACATCTACAAATCTATTTATAAACTTATTAGTGGCATTTGTCAAGGAATTTTCTGCATTTAATTGTAAAAAGCGAGACAAATTAACCATCGAAAACATAACATCTCCAAATTCCTCTTCTATTATACTTTTCCCCCCATTTTCAATGGTTTTTTCCAATTCTTCTAGCTCTTCATACACCTTTTCGAGGGCCTGTTGATACCCCTCAAAGTCCATCCCAGACTTGGCTGCTTTCTTCTGAACCTTCTCTGCTCGAATCGTCGCGGGAAAGGCTTTGGGAATGTCAAGAATCTCTTGTGCCACATTTTTAGATTTCTTTTCTTCCTTCTTAATTTCTTCCCAATTTTGTATTACTCCTTGAGCATTATGAACGACCACATCTCCAAACACATGGGGATGCCTTCGAATCATCTTTTGGGTTACTCCTGTGATAACTTGATTAATATCAAATTCTTCCGCTTCTTCTGCTATTGCACTGTGTAACGCTACTTGCAACAGCACATCACCCAATTCCTCGCAAAGATTCTCCTTGTCATTATTATTGATCGCATCAATCGTCTCATAGCATTCCTCAATTAGGCAGGTTTTTAAGCTCTCATGGGTCTGTTCCCTATCCCAAGGGCACCCCTCCTTACTTCTAAGTTTACGAATGATATTCATAAATTCATCAAAACTATAGTATGTCATAACCCACTCCATCTCCTTAGTATGTTCTTATAACTTCCCTTTTTTACATAGTGTTTACCATATTTAATTCATCTTATCCCAATTATAACAGCCATATTTAAGAATACAAGCCAACCTAGATAAAAATAGTTATCCAAACGGCTTAACGTTCGGATAACTATTATCATTGACTTCTTTGTTACGTTAATAACAGGAAGTCCATTATTCTTATTGTTCCATTTGTCTTCCAAGAAATACTGCTGCCGTAGCTGCAAGTTTTATTTCTACCTCTGCGAATTTTAACTTTGTATCTTTGGTTAACATGATAACTGAACCGATTGCATCACCTTCGCTAATAATTGGGGTTATGACCTGATACAAAAATTCTGCATCATCATCATTCATAATTCTTACAAAGTTCTTGTCTTCTCTAGACGCGACAATTACTTCTCGTTCATTAATAATTTCCTCAAGATCGTGACTGATACCTTTCGATATTAGATCTTTTTTGGTTGGACCTGCAACTGCGATAAATTGATCTTTGTCTGTTATAGCAACAATATGTCCGGTTACCTGATTTAACGAATCCACATACTGCTTAGCAAATAATCCTAGCTCGCCGATCGGAGAATATTTTTTTAAAATTATTTCGCCTTCTCTATCGGTAAATATCTCAAGCGGATCACCTTCACGTATTCTTAACGTTCTTCGTATTTCTTTCGGTACTACAACTCGACCAAGGTCATCTATTCGTCTTACTATACCTGTTGCTTTCATGTATTATCTTCCTCCATTTACGTATTTTGAGTATGCAGTTAATGCTATCTTATTTACTAACTATAGTGTTTGTAAAATGGGAAAGTTTATACATTTATTTTTAATATTATTTCACAATTTGATAATTCTTCTCATTATTATACCTGAACCTTATCAATAACAGAAAGCAAATTAGTTGCCAGACTCGACAAATTAGTACTTGTAAGTGCTAAGGCTTTTACTGAGCTTGCCTGTTCAACAACAAAAGAGGAAGCTTGTTGCGTTCCTGCCGCGTTTTGCTCGGCGATTGAAGCTAAGGACTGCAGTATATCAATAATTTCATTTTTTGCAAGAATCATCTCATGTTCGGATTCATTTAATTTTATTACAGCCTGTTCCGAGATCTGCATTGCACCTGCAATGCTCTGGTATTTTTCAATCGTTTTGTTTACACTTTTTTGTTGATGCTCAGAGGTAACCTTTATTTTCTCCATACTTTCTGAGGAGCTCTTTACATTCGATAACAGTGTACTCACCACTTCATCAATATATTGAGTCGATGCATTCGATTGATCTGCCATTCTTTGAATTTCCTCTGCAACAACACCAAATCCCTTTCCTGCATCACCTGCTCTAGCTGCTTCTATCGCTGCATTTAGGGCAAGTAGGTTTGTCTGCCTTGCTATATCTGCAATCATTCGACTTGCTTCTCTGATTTGTTGTGAGCTCGTTTGTGTCTGTAATATTACTTCGCAAATCTCATCCGTAGCTAATTTATTCTTTTTTGTTGCTTCTGTTAATCTTTCCACATCGTTCATACCACTTTTAACTAGATTATTAACTTTTTCTGTTGTTTCATTCAGATTTATGACATGTTCATGATTTTTTTCTATGCGATTACCCAGAATAAGTGCATTTTGTTCTCCAATTTCAGTGTTTTTTGCCTGCTCCATTGCCCCAATCGATATATTATCTACTGTATAGGATATTTCTTGCGAAATTGTTGCAGATTGCTGTGAAGTTGCGGATAATTCCTGCGCAGAAGCCGTGACTTGAATCGCCGCTTCTGATATTTGTTGAATAATTTCCCTTAACTTTGTCGTTAGTATTTGAAACGTTCCCGATAACGTTCCAATTTCATCTTTTTGCATTAAATATTTTTGCGAAATATTTTCACGAAAATCTAATTCAGCTATTTGTTTTGATAACTTAGTGATTCCAATCAGAGGACCGGTGATTTTATAGTCCAAAAGATATACCACTAACGCGCTTCCAATTAGCACTACCACCATTACATAAATGATGGAACGAATCATCTCTGGAATCACAGAAAACACTTCATTTTGATCTGCGGTAATTGCAAATACCCAATCCGTTCCCTCAATTGGTGCGTACCCTGCAAAATAATTTTTTTGTTCCTGTTTATAGCCAACTACTCCCTTGTTTTCCTTTAGCATTATTTGTAATGCCTTCGATAAAGACGCATAAGCCTTATCCTTCCCTGCTTCCTTTATTGGGTTAAAAAGCTTTAGTACTTTCTCACTCTCAGGATATGCTATGTATCTTCCCTCCCCATTAATCATGAAGGCATATCCCTTTTCACCATATCCTCTATCTTTAATAATATCCTCTAACGTATCCGCTTCTTTTCTCGCTAACAAGGCTCCTACTATTTTTCCATCTTTCATTACTGGTACACAAAACTCTATCTCCGGTTTTCTTGTCACTCTGCTAAAGATAACATCCGACATTCCTGCTTTACCCTTTAAGGCATTCTTAACATAGCTTCTGTCACTCAAAAGACTGATTGTCCCATCCGAATAATACGCGTAACTATTAGGCAGTACGTATGCGAGGTCAATAAAGGAGGTCTTTTTAAGCTCTTCTTTTAATTCTCCAAGATTTACATCCAACCCCATATCAACAATCTCTTGCTTCTTTGATACAACATCAAGAGTTGTCATCAGTGTCTCTATCCTGCTTTCTGTCAATTTGGCTCCATCCTCAGCCATAATATTAAGCGACTTTTCTGACTCATCTTTTAAGGATTGATATCCGCTTTTAATAAACACTATTCCTAATACTAAAGTTACCGCCAGTACCAGCGTCGCAAATGCCACTATTAATTTCGTCTTTATGCTCTTCATTGATAAAACTTCACCCCTTCTATATTGTATGCATTAATTCTATACAAATTTTCTACAATATTCTCTCCTGTTCACTTGAAATATTCGTAAAATCAAAGTGAAGTTTGTAAAATTTGGGGCTATTCTAAATTATTTAAACCATTATATGGATTAATTATATCCGGAGACATGTAAACCATTCCCTCTGTGGCACCGTTACTTAACAACCCTTTTCTCGCAAAAAAGTGCTTGTATATATTGCTGAAGGAGCAATATGTACAAGCACTTTAAAAACTACATAATAGATTCATCCAGTACGATTGTGAAAGGTCCATCATTGATCAGTGACACCTTCATATCACCGCCAAATTTACCGGCTTGAACTTTTCCCAATCTTTCTTTTATCCTTGTTAAAACATATTCATATAATTCATTCGCCAGAACTGCCCCTGCCGCATTGATAAAATCAGGTCGGTTCCCTTTTTTACACTCCGCATAAAGTGTAAACTGAGATACTACCAATACTTCCCCTTCCACATCCTGTAACGATCGATTGGTTTTACCATTTTCATCAGCGAATATCCTCATTTTAATAATCTTATCAATATAACGATCCGCTATTTCCTTGGTATCTTCTTTGCCAACTCCTAACAATATCAGATATCCTTTGCCAATTGAGCCGATACATTCTCCCTCTACGGTAACTTGTGCTTGTAAGACTCTCTGTATAACAACTCTCATTTTAACCTCCATAGACGTATAACTAATAACCTTTACACATAATGTCACACGTGATTTTCTCTTATGAATATTTATTTAATTTAAAATACAGCTCCAAGCCTCAAGAAGTTGATCCATCTTGCTTCCCGCATTCGCTGGGCTAGTAGATGGTAGTTTTATACTTTCCCTCCCTGTCACCGGAAAGATATATTTTTGATAATAAGTATAAGCAGTATTACCATTCGTATAGATTTTCCGAATATCTGCTGTCTCAAATATTGGAGCTAAATCATTCGGAATTACATTTTTAATACTGCTGTCCGATGATCCTGTAATCTCACAGCTTTGTATCACATCCCAGATTGCAATCCCATGACGCAGTAAAAAATCTATTTTTTCATCAATAGTCAACGGCGTAGGCTCCTCGTATATGATACTTAATACAGTCCAAAATCTATTTCTAGGGTGATGATAATAGAACTCCGCTTCCCTCGATTTTACAGAGGGAAACGAGCCTAAAATCATTATTTTAGAATCTTTATTATAAATAGGTAGTATCGGGTGTGAGATTCGCTCCATATTTCAATCTACCATTTCCTTTAAAAATGAAGTACCTGCCACTTTCTGTTCAACATTAAAATACTCTAAAACTGTGGCAGCGATATCTGCAAACGAGCCCCTGGTTCCCATATTAAAGCCCTGTTTAATTTGTTTTCCATAAACAACAATTGGTATATACTCTCTGGAATGATCTGTGGAAGGGGTGCTAGGATCACAGCCATGATCAGCCGTAATCATAAGAATATCTTCCTCCTGTAGGCCTTCCAAAATTCTAGGTAACTGCTCATCAAAATAGGTAAGCGCCTTTGCATATCCATCCACGTCATTGCGATGCCCATATAGCATATCGAAATCTACCAGATTTGCAAAGCATAAGCCTTCGAATTCTCTATGCGTATGCTCAATAATCATCTCAATGCCTTCTTTGTTGTCATGCGTGCGAACCGTATCCGTCAATCCTTTGCCTGCAAAGATATCGTATATTTTCCCAATACCCAGAACCTCGAGCCCGTTCTCCTGTAATTGTTCCAACATGGAAAGGGGTGGAATCAGGGAGTAATCATGGCGATTAGAGGTTCGTGTAAATTCTGGATAGGTTCCGGTAAAAGGTCTTGCAATGACACGACCCACTCCGTGTTCACCGGATAATAATTCTCTTGCTGTTTCGCAATAGCGGTAAAGCTCCTTAAGGGGTACAACATCTTCATGTGCTGCAATTTGGAACACACTATCCGCCGAAGTATATACAATTAACGCTCCCGTTTCAACCTGTTCTTTGCCATAATCTCGAATAACATCTGTGCCCGAATAAGGAAGATTACAAATTGTCTTTCTTCCGGTTTTTTGTTCAAAGGCATTAATTACATCCTCAGGAAATCCGTTTGGATAAGTTGGAAAGGCTCGTTCTGACACTACTCCTGCTATCTCCCAATGTCCAGTGGTCGTATCCTTCCCTTGCGAAAGTTCCGCCATTCTTGCAACTGTTCCATTAAACTGCATTTTTTCATTTTGCTCGTTCAATTTATCCTTTACACCCTCAATTTGAAATAAACCAAGCTTCTTCATATTAGGCATGTCAAAATATTTACTAGTTGATGCTGCATAAAGAGTATGACTTCCTAAATCTCCATATTTATCAGCATCTGGTAATTCACCAATCCCTACACTATCTAAAACAATGATAAATACTCGTTTCATTCATCTACCTCCATTCGTATCAGTATTATTATAATTATGTTTCCTAGTTATGTCCATGTTATGCAAAACTCTTTTTTAATAATACACCCACTTTATAGGAGTAAATATAGCGAAGCTTGGTAAAATAAGTAGGAACAGACAAATTGTCCTTAACAATGAGATTACTATCAACACATATATAATCAATGTTTTCTAAATTATAAAGGGTCACCCGTGTATGGTAAGGCAGTTTTTCTCATATTTTAAAGTAAATTTTAGTATATTGTTATATAGTCCTATTTGTGCTATAATTTACGATGCTTAGTAAGTTTACTAATTAGAAAGGGTGTGATAAATATGAAAAAAGCGAATACTTTAAAATCGTTATTCTCAAAGTACAAGCACGGGCTTATCCTATCTTATTTTTTTATATACATTACATGGTTTGGATATCTGGAGAAAACTATAACCACCCATTATCATGTTATACACTCAAGGTTAGATGATTTCATCCCTTTTAACGAAATATTTATTATACCTTATTTTATTTGGTTTATATATATCTTCGTAACAGTGGCTTACTTTTTACTTACCTCTAAAAAAGATTTCTATAAATGTTGCGCTTACTTGTTCAGCGGAATGACCATATGTCTATTTATCTATACGATATTTCCGAACGGGCACCACCTAAGAGTTGACTTAAATTCTCTAGGAAGAAGCAATATCTTTATAGATATGTTATCTAAAATATATACTGTAGATACTGCGACCAATGTATTCCCTAGTATTCATGTATTTAATTCCATCGGTGCATTTATTGCAATTAGTAGAAGTGAGCGTTTGAAAAAGATTACATGGTTAAAGTGGGGCTCTTTGGTTTTGACCTTTTCGATTTGTTTATCCACAGTATTATTAAAACAGCATTCTATTTTGGATGTCTTTGGAGCAATCGCATTAAACACACTCTTGTATTTTATCATATATGTTCCCTTTTGGGCAAAATTTCCCAAACGTGCAGAGCAGAAATTATCTAATATATAATAGTTAAATGATATACAAAAGCTGCAGTACCCTCCTCGAAGGGATACACTGCAGCTTTTTCTATCTCTTAGTTAAATCCGTAAATTTTTCTAGTAATGTTATAACCCATTTCAATGATCTTTCTTCCAAACTTGCCTGGGAGATTCATCGATCTTCCGAGTATCTGTGATCGAATCCTTTTATACAATCGTCTGTCATAGTTTTTCAGATATTCCCAAAGCTCTGTTTTCTTCTCAAGGCTCTCATCACTGCCTTCTTTAATAAGAAAAACTGTACTAACTGTCATCATCATTGATAAGTATTTAATCATGTAATTTTGAAGCTTTTTACTTTTGATTTGCATAAGGTCATGCGCTTCGATCATAATTTTATTAATTTTAAGCTGTTGATCAATTCGGCGAATCATTACCTGTTCATTCACGGATTGATCCGATCGTCCAATAAAATAGCGATACAGATTCACATCCATATAATATAATGTCTTAACATAAGGCAATGGCTGATAAACAAAAATATTATCCACATAGAAGGTATGTTTTGGTAGTTGAATTCCACAGCTTTTTAATAGTTTTGTGCGATAGATCGTGGAGTGCATCAAAATGTTTTGGCTTTGCTTAAAATGCATGATATCATCCCATACAAAGACTTGATCCTTTGGTAATGCTCCGTTATAATTTATAACTTTTTTCTTTTTCGCATCTACCTTTTCGTAAACATAGTTAGCCAAGAATAAATCAGGACTTTTTCCATCTTCAATTAAATTCTTAAGAACTCCCATTACTTGCTCAAGTGCATTTTCATTGACCCAATCATCACTGTCGACAACTTTAAAATACATACCTGCTGCATTCGCCAAACCAGTATTTACTGCTTCACCATGTCCACCATTTTCCTGGTTGATTACTCTGATAATGCTTGGATAATTACGTTGATATTCCTCTGCGATTTTCTGAGTATCATCAGAAGATCCATCATTAACGATAATGATATCCATTTCTTCTCCACCCGTAAGTAGTGTTTCAATGGCACGGCTCATATATGCGGCCGAATTGTAGCAAGGTATCGCTGCTGTTAGTAATTTCATAATAACTTAACCTCCATGTTGCCTTTAGACAACTTAAATAGTGTAATTCAAAAATTAATTCTAAATCAAATTCTCAGGGTTTAAACATTCTAATTCCTTTACAACAAAGCGACCATCTTTACGAATCAGTACATCATCAAAATAGATTTCTCCTCCACCATATTCCGGTGTTTGAATACATACCAAATCCCAATGAATCGCAGATGAATTACCATTAGGAGCCTCTTCATAGCAGTTACCAGGTGTAAAATGGAAAGATCCCATAATCTTTTCATCAAATAATGTATCCTTCATTGGCTTAATAATGTAAGGATTAACGCCTATCGCAAATTCGCCAATATATCTTGCACCTTCATCGGTATCAAGAATATGGTTAATACGATCCGAATCATTTGCTATAGCCTCAACGATTTTTCCATTTTCAAAACGGAATTTTATATTCTCAAATGTAAAGCCCTGGAATACCGCCGGCGCATTGTATGCTAATGTACCATTGATAGAATCACGTACAGGAGCGGTATAAACTTCGCCATCTGGAATGTTACGGTCACCCGCACATGGTACAGCAGGAATATTCTTAATTGAGAAACTTAGGTCAGTTCCTGGTCCAACAATTTTCACCTTATCGGTACGATTCATGTATGCTATAAGGCTCTTCATTGCTTCACCCATTTTTGAATAATCTAAATTACATACTTTAAAATAGAAATCTTCAAAGGCTTCTACACTGGTATTCGCAAGCTGAGCCATTGCTGAATTAGGGTAACGCAATACAACCCATCTGGTCTTCTTCACTCGAACGTTATGGTGTACCGGTGTTTGATAATAAGTGTCAAACAGACGCATCTTTTCAGCTGGTACATCTGCAGTTTCTGCAACATTATCTGAACCACGCACGGCAACATAGCAATCCATTTCTTCCATCTCTGCCGCATCAATTTTAGCCATTAAGGAAAGTTGTTCCTCTGTACAATTCAAAAGAACTTCTCTTTGTAACTTAGCATCTGTGTAATGAGTAAAAGGAAGGGCTCCTGCTGCATAAATTTCTTTTACCAATTGCCTTGCCAAATCCTGAGTTGCGGTTCCATTATAATGAACATAAACTTTCTCGCCCTTTTTTACTTGCATTGAGTAATTAACCAAATTATGCGCTAACACTTTAATTCTTTCGTCCATATTTACCTCCATTTTGCCGATCTGCGACGGCCTATTATTATGTCTTTCTTTATTGTTCAAGGTAAGATATAAATATATTACCTGCAGATTCAAACATCTGTTTTGCATCGTTGATACCTATTTTTTTCACACTATTGCTTGTTGGATCGATAACCCTTATGTTTTGTTGATCATATCCATAGATTAATACTGCATGAGAAGAATCCTTCATGCCTAGTAATGGTCTTTCCTTTGTAACATAATACAATGCATCCTCCAAATTCGTCCCTGTTAGTCTTATCGGAGTGTATTTGGAATGAGTTTTTAATGCTTCGTAGGCAGAGCTTCCTTGAACCTTTAGTTCATCCAAAGAAACATTAATTCCTTGGTATTCAAGCATCATCTTAATACATTTCTCAATCGATTTGCTCGAACCAGCATCCCAATCCATTGTTGTAAATTGGGTAATTGTATGTTCCCCAACCATAGCCTGTATTCCTTTTTCCCAAATTAGCTGATGGTTACTATTTAATACCACTCCTACTTTATCTCTAGCTATTGTGATAGCATCTGCAGCACTTTCATATGCTCCTGCTATCCCACCCGTAATATATGGGTAATAATATATATAACTCTGTTTTGCCTCTGGTAATCGTAGTGTAGGATCCTGTGCGATGACCGTATTAACTGTGGTCAAAATCTTTGGCTTCTGCTTCATTTTAAAACCCTTTGGCAATGTCATATAATATTCTGTTATTTTTTCTTTGGAGGATCTTGCAACAACTCCAATCAAAGGACTATATGTTTTAACCTGATTCATTATATAATCGGAAGGTGCTGCCTCATAAGTATTACTACCTTCGCCTCCACTCTTTTTAACCCGACGAAGTTCAAGGATGTTATCCTTTACCGAGACACCTGTTATATAATAATTTGCCCTTTTATATGTTTTTAAAACTTTTTTATCCACTGTCGCTATTTCTACTGTACTAATGGGTGCCACAATACTACCATCTATTAGTGATGCAATATTATTATTTTTAATATAACCATATACAATATTAGAATCTATCTTATCCAGCAATCTTATATTATATCCTTCTGAAGCTGTGATTATCTGTATTTTATCCGTGTCTAGATTCATAATATCAATATTTTTAGAAGATTTCAAATCAGAAATTGACTGCCATGCCACATAATTTCCACCCGGTAGAATTACTACTTGATTTCGATTTACATTAGTTGCTACTTCGGACAAATGTTGTGTAATCATGTCATATGCATATATGGTATTATACATGTTAAAATAAAATACCTCATTTGCATTGACATAGGTTAAATCTCCTATGTTTTCTTTTAAGCTTTGATATGGTTCATCCACCGGAATATATATCTTCTCTTGAATTCGATTCTCCGCTTTAATAAATCGATATAACAAAATACCTACATGGCCTTCGTATTGTCCACGATTCATGTATCCATATACCAGAAAATCCACATTACCCTCTGCATCCATATTGAGAACCCGAATATCGTGTTGATCATATAAATCCCTAACATAATCAGATTCCTTCTGTTGAAACGAAAATATCCTGGTTATTTCGTTGTCATTGAAATCATATAACCACAACGCACCTTCTCGTACAAAAGCCAATTTATTATTATCAACGCCTTCCATGTATGAAACCTGTGTGTTCGCCGTAATACCGAGTTTTATTTGGCTCTTTTCGGTATCCGTCAGATTAACATCAAATACAGCTTCCATATGTCGTTCATAATTATATAAATGCATTCTGTCCGTGTCATAACGAATTCGAAAAAATTCTGTAACTCGGTATTGTTGTATCTTATCACCGATTTTACCCTCAACAAAATAATTAAGTTCTATCGAGGCCATATCCTCATAGATCTCTTTCACTGTCGGTACTACTTCCGTTATTACCTTGGGCTTAAAATCACCCCAACTAATCATATCTAAATTAGAAGTATCCATAGACACATAAGCTAATGACGGATTACTATCTAGATGAGTTGGATTCGAAAGATACAGTTCTATGCTTTCTGCCTTCTTCTTATCTAAGATTGCCTTATGGAAATTCATAACGAAGTCAATATCATCCTTCACATGAGCTTCTTCATATATTTTAACGCGGTGATAATAATATATTTTATCACTATTACTTGTAATCAAGGTAACTTTAACAGCATAATCCTTTGCTGGAGTAAGTGTAGCATTCAACTTGATTTTAGCTGATTTATTATCTCCACTGTCTTCAAATACACTTACCGAGGCACTTTCAATCAGTTTATTACCGCTAAATTCTCTGACCTCATAATTTAATTTTTTCACCTTGAGTTTTTCATTCTTAAAAAGAACCTCATAGGTTTGATCCGTTCCAAGTGGGAGCACAGACTCTCTGACTTTATTGGCGTCTATATTGCTGCTATACCCATGTAGCATATTAATCACACGATCGTTCGCTTTTAGGGTAACCAAAGGTAAGGTCGCATCCTCCATTGTAGTGGTATTATCAACATTAAATACTACCTCTTTGATATCCCTACTAAAATAGAACAGAGCTCCTACAAAAATTACAATTAAAATTATTGCCCGATAAATATGTTTTAACATCGATACCTCCATGATGCAATTTGTGCCATCATTAAATATAGCATGATTTTTATCTTTTATTGATTATTTTCTTTACTTTGATTTTCATCTTTACTTAATTTTGGTTCTTTTAAGTTTTTAGTTTTTAAATAATAATTATTCATAGACGTATTTTATCTTTCATTGTTTATGAACTGTTAATCATATTAACTCTTACCTAGAGACTTCTTCCTTACTCTCATGAAACAAGTTCATTAGACAAGGGTTTACTCCAAGAAAATCCATACAAGCTTCAAGCTCACCTTCCATTTTCCTACTCTCTTGCTGTGTATTAACTCTCTTAACAGCACGAATCAGAATATTCTTCGGCGTGTGTTCCATATCAATAAATTCCAACAGTTGAACACGGTAACCTTTTTGCTCTAGCAGCTCTGCTCTTAATGCATCGGTTATTAATGCTGCCATTCGCTCCTTCACAATTCCATATTTTAATATTGGATTTAAGGTATCACTTTTAATTTGTTGATTTAATTCATGTTGACAGCAGGGCACTGACAAAATAACCTCCGCTCCCCAACTAACTGCTTTGAATAAGGCATAATCAGTTGCGGTATCACAAGCATGTAAGGTAACCACCATATCAACCGAACTTTTATCTTTATAGGAAGCAATATCCCCTACCTGAAAATGCAGTTTGTCATATCCATATTTCTCCGTTAATCGATTGCAATGTGCAATAACCTCAGCTTTTAAATCCAATCCGATCATATTAATCTGATAACCCTTAAGAATACGCAAATAATAATACAAGGCAAAGGTAAGATAAGATTTACCACAACCAAAATCCAAAATAGTTAACACTCTACCTTTATCCAAATGCGGAAGAATGTCTTCTACAAATTCAAGAAAACGATTGATTTGCTTGAATTTGTCCGACTTTGCCTTAACTACTTTACCTTCTTTTGTCATTACTCCAAGATCTATCAAAAATGGAAGTGGCACATTCTCCTGCAAGATATAGTTCTTCTTTTTGTTATGTGTTAATAGCTCATTTTCTAATTCTGCACTACTTTGATTCACAGCATCTGTGGTTACTTGCTTTTTATTCATTTTATTGGTGACAGTAACTTTACCTTTTTTACTGATTAAAAGGATTACATTCCCCTTTTTTGTTACTATTTCAGCTTGATGAAATAGCCCTTCAAACCAATTAGGAAGCAGATTAAGAAGCTCCTCTTGTATATAGTTGGCATGAAATATCTGATTGCCGATATACTCTGATACCTGGTAGTGCAACCTATCTTTAAGCATAACTGGTCGTATTTTAATTTTAGTTATTTTATCTTTATTACTTGAATTACTAATGATAATGCCAATCACCTGATTCTCTATCGCCATTTCAAAAGTTTTCCTAATTTTCTGATCCATCGATTTATCCATTCTATTACGCATTATTTTACTATGTTAACACCTGTATAATGATTCCTACTCTATTTTAAAGGCTTTTGCCCGATAGTACAACCTAATTATTATAAATTTTACGATATTCATAATAAAATTCTTATTTCACATATATTGTCTGCATTGCATATATTATAACAAAAAGCTTAGGAGTACTTATATGTCGTTCACTATGGGCAGAAGTTATGGCACCAGCAAAAATAATAGGGTGCCATCTAGCAACGCAAACTCTCAGAGCTTGAAGACCCCTGATACTTCTGGCAAGTCCTCTTCCAGTAAATCATCTAATTCTTCAGCAAGAGCCTTTAACTTAAGTCAAGACAGAACCAATAATACCACTATGCCTAATACTCCAACTGGATCTCCGATAAATACTACAACCGGAACCATCCCCTCCATGCCCGGTCAGGGATTACCTACAAATCCAAGACCAAGCAATGTACCAGCGCCTTCACAAACAGTATACCCCTCAATACCAAATATTAGTACACCCAGTTCTTCACCTACCGGCACAGGAACACCCCCAACCATGCCACCATCCTCAGTGACTCCAGGGATGCCTCCTAACACTATCACTCCGGGAAGTATGGCTCCGGGAACTAAAACTCCTGGAACAACAGCTCCTGGGACAGCAGCTCCTAATCAAAGTGGAAACCCAACGCCAACTACACCGATAACCTCTCCAATTATTAATCAGGATAACAGCAATATTTCACCTGGTGGCTTTCCTCCATATTTCCATAGAGCATATCCCCAAGATGCCCCTCAGAATAATAGCAATATGTTTAATATACCTTATTATATGAATCCTACCGGTCAAACACAGCCCCAAAATTCACAACCACCGCAAATCCCTACTCCGATAAGTGGCACCAGACCAATGCCTATGCCTACCCCTACTCCGACAGGTGGCACCAGACCAATGCCTATGCCTACCCCTACTCCGGCAGGTGGCACCAGACCAATGCCTATGCCTACCCCTACTCCGACAGGTGGCACCAGACCAATGCCTATGCCTACCCCTACTCCGACAGGTGGCACCAGACCAATGCCTATGCCTACCCCTACTCCGGCAGGTGGCACCAGACCAATGCC